>Ga0308165_1000144_pt1 | contig 177289 bp, 160 predicted proteins | sample PhyWR2_FD_201032 | JGI IMG/M metagenome (GOLD analysis project Ga0308165, IMG submission 201032) | Phyllosphere microbial communities from UC Gill Tract Community Farm, Albany, California, United States - DLSLW.R2 | ecosystem: Host-associated > Plants > Phyllosphere > Unclassified | place...
ATCAGCAATTTATATCAAAAAACAACGCTATATCGACCGCTTTCCTTCCTCTCTTTTCTAAAGCATCAAGTACAGATGATTTAACTGCCTATGTTGTTTTAATAAGGTAGAGCAGTAAAAGTATACTGGCTATGAAAACTAAAGCGGTTAAAACTTTAACAAAAAGTGTTGAATGGTAATACACCCCCTGATTCAGTTGTTCTTTCGTTGAATTATATCTTAAGTAAGAACAAATGATAGTAATTGCTCCCAGGGCAACTAGAAAAATCCCGATAATGCGGGAATCTCCGGTTTGGTGCAGGGGCACTTTACTCCCCAGTGCGGCACTGATCTGCTTGATAAATAGCGAGAATTTCATCACCACGAAGCCAAATCCCATGATACCAATACTGGTTCTGATCCAGGCCAAAAATGTTCTTTCATTAGCCAAATGGTCTCCTGCATGCTGTTTGGTGTTTTCCTGATCTTGAATTTTCATCTTGTTCTGTATCGGTATATTACAGCAATATATTTGCATGTTATGTCAATATCGATGCCAGTTTGGAGATGATAACCCTGGTATCCCGGATGCAAGTAAGCCTGTTTGATTCAGTGCCGGCAGGATAGCAGGTAACTGCAATTTCTTCGATAAACGATAAGCCTGATAGGTCAATAGATTCTTTAACCTCTTGTTCAATGCTTTTCATTAGGATCATGATTAATCGGGGTTGATATGTTCTGATTTTATGAGCTAATTGCTCTATTCCCCCCTGCCTCTGGTTTTTTCTGATTTTAACTGACGATTTATCAATAGGTGTACAAGTTAGATGTTCCAAAAAGCATCCCGTGCCTTTAAAGAACTGCAAAAAATCTTCTACAGATTTAAAATCGCCAAATACCTCACTAAATGCAAGATAAATTGTTCGAAACAGATTAGTATTTCCCAGGTAAAAATGTTTATCGTCACCTCCAGGAGCTTCAGAAACAAAGAGCAGCAGCACTTTAGCTGGCTGATATTGCCTCGAAATTTCGGTAACACTATACATTATAGTTGTAGCTTTTAGCGAAGCGCATAAATAGTTCCGCCAGAGCGTCCTGCTGACCATGAAGCTGAATGAAATGAAACGGCCTTTCGATAACCATATCCTTGATATCTATGATGCGGCATTCATTATTCTTGAGCTCTTTCAATATGGAGTGGATAGATAAAAAAGCCAGGCATTTGCTGTGAATCAAATAGGATTTAATGCTTTCGGTACTACCTAACTGCATTTCTATATTTAAGTCCCCCACCTTTATCTGGTGTGCTTTTAAAGCATATGCAATAACATCTAGTGTACCAGAACCAGGTTCACGAAGTAATAAATCATAATCCTTCAACTCATTCGGTTTGATCATTTCCTTTTTCATGGCATAATTGTGACCAGAACACACCAGCACCAGCTCGTCTTTTAGATATTGTTCGTATTTAATCTGTGGGTTCCGGGAGATGCCTTCAATGATTCCAAAATCTATTTCCTTAGCAATCAAACGCTGCTCTACATCTTCTGTGTTTCCGGTAACCAGTTGAATTTGTATATCCTTAAACTTATTGTGAAACTGTGCCAATACAGGTGGAATGATATATTGTGCCACAGTACTGCTGGCACCAATCCTCAATATTCCTTTATGCTGTTTAGTAAGTAGATTCATATCATATTCCAGTTCCCGGTAAGTTCCAAAAATCTGTTCTGCGTAATGCAACAATAATTCGCCGGCTGGGGTGAGGCTGATTTTTTTGTTTCCACTGCGTTCAAATAATGACATTTTGAACTCCTGCTCTAATTCTTTAATGTGTTTGGTTACAGCAGGCTGACTGATAAATAACTCTGCCGAGGCCTTTGTAAAATTCAGCCTTTTAGCGACAGCATAAAATACTTGCAAACGGAAATCTATCATACACGGTTTTAGTAGATAACCTAAGATACAAACAATTTGTTTCAACGGGTACTGACATCATAACCTTACGTTATCATCAATAACTTTTTATGCTTTTTCTGATGAGTAGAATAAATGCACATTTGTAACAGAAAAATATTGGTTATGAATAAGGAATCAACAGAAAAAGAAATCAGACAAGCACTTATATATACAGCCAGGACAACGGCTATCATTGCGTTTCTATTTGTTGCTTGTGGAACCATTTTCATCTGCACTTTATTTTTTAATGGGCAGCCAGATGTAGTGACAGCAAAAACCAAACAGGATGTGGAAACCGGTATAGCTGCTGTTAACGTCAAAAGCCAGGTTGTACCTGCTGATGCCTGGAAAGCGCCTGATGAAAATACGATTCCGGCGGACACCAAGTACGGCCAGATGATCAGGTATGGCAAAGAATTAATAGCACATACGAGCAAATATTTTGGGCCAAATGGATCCATAGCCCGTATTACAAATGGTATGAATTGTCAGAATTGTCACCTCGAGGGTGGAACCAAACTGTTCGGAAATAATTATGCTGGTTTTATTTCCAGTTTTCCTAAAATGAGTGGCAGATCAGGAAAGGTTGAACCTGCATCGGCACGTATTGCAGAGTGCTTCAATCGAAGTCTTGCAGGCAAAGTACCAGACGAATCTAGTAAAGAGATACAGGCAATGCTGGCTTATATGAAATGGCTTGGAACAGGTGTAAAAAAAGGGGAGAAAGTGTTTGGAACGGGAACCGAAAAATTAAAATTCCTGGATAGGGCAGCGAATGTCAAACATGGAGCGATTTTATATACCAGTAAATGTCAAAGTTGTCATGGTGCAAATGGTGAGGGAATACTCGATGAAGACAAACTAACTTATGTTTATCCGCCATTATGGGGCAAACACAGCTACAATGATGGCGCAGGGATGTATAGACTCAGTAACTTTGCGGGGTTCGTAAAGAACAATATGCCATATGGTGCCAGATATGGAGATGCGCAGTTAAGTGATGAGGAGGCCTGGGATCTCGCTGCTTTTGTGAACTCACAGCCAAGACCACATAAAGATCAGGGAAAAGATTACCCTGATTTGTTAAAAAAACCTTTTGATGCGCCATACGGACCATATGCCGACAAATTTTCTGAAAATCAACATAAGTATGGTCCATTTGCACCAATTGTAACCTCCGAAAAACAAGTAAAACTAACAACTAAATAAATCATCAAAATCTAAAATCATGAAAAAAATAACCTTAATCTGTACATTATTTTTGCTGATCGCAGCAACCTCGGCCACTTTTGCCCAAGCTACACCTGCTAATTTTACAGGGGCAAAAGCCACCCTGAAAAATTATAAGGCACTGTATGTAATCAATAACGGTGATGAGAAAAAGATTGCAGGAACACTTCGAAACCTAAAAAATGCACTCGACGATCCCAGGTTAAAAGGGAAAATCAATGCAGAACTTATTGCCTTTGGAGATGGCGTAGCTGTTTACCAGAAGAACGGATCTTTTGAAAAAACATTGTTAGAACTGCAATCCAGAGGAGTAATTCTTGCACAATGTGAAAATACCGTCAGAGAAAGGAAAATCGAAAAAAATACCTTATTTGATTTTATCAGTTATGTACCCAGCGGCAATGGTGAAATCATCATCCGTCAATATCAGGGATGGGCAGTTGTACATCCTTAAACCAAATAATTAGAAAATCATGAAATATATAAATCACACCTTTTTAGCCACAGTTGCATTTTTATTGCTTTGTGGAAATGTTAAGGCCCAGGATCATCGCTTTGATCCGCCCTGGAATACTCCACCTGAAAGTAAAGTTCAGTTCACAGTACCTGGAGTAGACAATGTGCCTGATCTTTTTGGAGACATTAATGATCCCCAACTGGTGGTTTTCTTTGCCGGTAACCAGTTTATGTGCATTGACGAATTAATTGCAGCCTTTAAAAAGTCATATCCACATTATCAGCGGGTATTTGCCGAAACGCTTCCCCCAGGCATTTTAGCCCAACAAATAAAAACCGGTAGCATTGTGGTGGGCAACATGAGAATTACCTTAAAGCCGGATGTTTATACAGCTGGTAAGAACCGGATAGACATGACCCCTGAATGGTTTAGCAAAACGACTTTATATGCTAGAAACAGGTTGGCAATCATGGTCCAAAAGGGAAATCCGAAGGCATTGAAGTCACTCAAAGATTTAGCAAATAAAGAGCTGAGGATCAGTATGCCCAATCCAGAGAATGAAGGGATCGGTAAACGTATTGAAGAAGCCTATGTGAAAGCTGGAGGGGAAACATTAAAATCTACCATCATGGAAGATAAAGTTAAAGATAAGACTACTTATCTTACCATGATCCATCATCGCCAATCACCAATGAGGATCCTATACAACGAAAGTGACGCCGCTCCAGTATGGTATACTGAGGCCTACTATCAGAAAATGATTGGCCATCCTGTTGAGCTCATTGAAATTCCTGAAAAAGAGAATATCCATGCGCAATATATAGCGGGACAGTTAAAAGATGCGCCACATCCGGCCGCTGCAAAAGATTTTATGGATTTTTTGATCAGTCCGCAGGCTGCTGCCATCTACAAAAAGTTTGGTTTTGATTTACCTTAAACATAAACACAATGAAAAATATATTTTTAACCATATTGTCAGTCGTTGCTGTAGTGACCATTGGGAATGCACAAATCCCAAACGATACTTTATATGTCTATGGTCCCGGTGGGCCGCTCGGACCGATCAATGAATGTGCGAAGGTTTTTGGAAAGCAGCATGATATCGTAATTAAAGTCACTGCCGGGCCAGATAATGAATGGATGCCGGATGCAATGAAACATGCAGATCTGTTCTTTGGAGGAGCAGAATACATGCTTTCAAAATTCATGTCTGACCACCCAAACATGATAGTGGCGAACTCTCGGACAGAGTTATATAAACGTGCGGCAGCGATCCTGGTACGGCCCGGCAATCCTAAAAACATCAAAAATCTGGGCGATCTCTGTAAACCAGGTGTGAAAATTCTTGATGTGAATGGGGCTGGGCAAATGGGGCTTTGGGAAGATTTGGCAGGTCGACAAGATCTGATTGCAAACATACAGCAGCGTATAGCAGGTACATTTGCAAATTCGGCATTGGGTATTGCTGCATGGAAAAATGATCCTCAATATGATGCCTGGATAACATTTGGCTCCTGGCATAACCGTTTACCAGACCTCACCTCAATGGTTAGGATTCCTGTTACACAAACAGTCTATAGAGGTACACCTGTAGTGAGGGGTAGCACTGGTACGCATAAGTCGGAAACTGAGGATTTTATCAAGTTTATGCAATCCGATAAAGGACATCTCATTTTCAAAAAATGGGGTTGGGAATAAATAATGTCTAAAAACTTATCTTCTATAACATGAAGTTATGGAAGATAAGTTTTAATGATTTGATCGGGGTTTATTAGTTATGGATCTTTGAATTAGAAAATAAAGACAATCAAAATTATGACACAAATCAAAGACAATTCAAATTCTTCTAAAATAAAGGCGGGTAACCTGCTAAACTTAAATTTAAACACCCGTAAAATTATCTTCATCCTGGCAGTTTTGCTGTGCCTCTTTCCATTTATGTCGCCTCCTTTAGCCTTATTGCTAGGATTAGTATTGGCGCAACTAATGGAACATCCCTATCTGCATTTAAATCACAAGGCCACAAACCTGCTGCTAAAAATTTCTGTTGTCGGGCTAGGATTTGGAATGAATGTATTCAGTGCAATGAAAGCAGGAAAAGAAGGCGTACTGTTTACCGTAGTTTCTATTTTCGGAGTGCTTATCATTGGTTTTATCCTGGGAAAAGTATTTAAAATAGAACGTAAAACATCTTTTTTGATATCAGCTGGAACGGCGATCTGTGGTGGAAGTGCTATTGCTGCATTGTCGCCTGTAATGAACGCAGAAGAAAAACAGATCTCCGTTGCAATGGGTACTGTTTTTATACTCAACTCGGTGGCCTTATTTCTTTTCCCCGCTATCGGACATGCGCTTAACTTGTCACAGTCACAATTTGGTATGTGGTGTGCCATTGCTATTCACGATACCAGTTCTGTTGTTGGGGCAGCCAGTAAATATGGTGAACAAGCACTACAGATAGCCACAACTGTTAAGTTAGCCAGAGCACTATGGATTGTTCCCGTAGCGTTTGGTACATCTTTCCTGTTCAAAAGCAACAATAGCAAAGTTAGTATACCCTATTTTATAGGGCTATTTATCCTGGCAATGATCGCCAACACCTACTTACCTTTTATTAAGCCTTTTGCGCCCTACTTTGTAGCATTAGCAAAAGCAGGCTTAACTTTAACCTTGTTCCTGATAGGAAGCGGACTCTCATTTACTATCTTGAAAGCAGTGGGGATAATGCCACTGTTACAAGGCGTAATTTTATGGATAGTAATTTCAAGTGCTGCATTATGGGCAGTTATATCTTTGGTTTAAAATACATTAGTTACTGATCATCACCAGCTTTTTTGAAAGATCATCAATAAGAACCACATGTTTATAATCGGCGCCACCTGTTCCTACACTCTTAATTATCCCCGAGGATTGACCGCTAAAAGCTCCTTTTTCATCGGTCTTAAAAGAATTGATGACATAATCTGCGTTAAACGTATCATTTGAGGAGTTGGTTAACGCTAAAGTATACGAAGTATTTGGCTCGAGTTTTTTAAAGTCCTGTTGGACAAGATCAGTCAAGCCTACGCTTCTTACGTTTAGCATGCCTGATGACATTGAATTATCCTTATTCATCAATTTAATCACCTGACTTTTGTCTGCAAGATTAAGCGGGGTTAAATTTTCTTTTGAGGCATTTGCAGGGCTGGCATTAGCGGCGTACAACAATGCTTGCGGACATTGTCCAATAGCAATGGTTTTTACAACGGCCATTTTTACCAGATCAACCACTTGTACCTGGTCATCATTTTCTAATCCGACATATGCAAATTTACCATCTGCCGAAGTCCAGACGCCATGTGGCAATGATCCTGTCGCAACGCTATCAGTAAGCTTGAAATCTTGTGAAACACTAAATACTTTTAAGCTGTTTTCTCCGCCAATGGTTGCCAGCATCACAGGTGAATCATTAACTAAAGTAAAAGTGACATGGTTGGTAATTGGACCTGTATTTAGTACTGTATGTATCGTATTTGTCTCCGTGCTGATGACAGTGATCTTCCCTACATCCTTATGTGTCAATGCAATCCATTTCCCATCAGGACTACAGAATATATTTGGAGAAAATGGACTAACTACTGGAATACGCTTTACAATAGCATAAGAAGTTGCATTCACTACATCCACTTCTGCAGTAAAGCTGGAACAAATATAAGCCCATTTTCCATCTGGAGTAAAAGCAACCATTCCCGGGCCGTCGGCTACTGGAATTTGCTTGATTTCAATCAGTTTATTTGCATCAATTACGCTGATATACGATTCTCCTCTTACCGATATCCATGCCTGTGATCCTGAAGGGTTAAAGGTTGCCTCATGCGGTGAACGTCCGATATAAACAGTTTTTAAAACTTTATTTTTTGCTGTTGAAATAAAGGTTACTGAATTTGATCCAATGGAAACCGCTGCTAGTAATTGCCTTTTAGGGGAATAACCCAGGCCATGAACCAGGGCCTGTCCCTTATATAGAGGACTTAAGATATCAGGTTGGGGTTTACCAAGAACAATATTTCCTAATAGCGTTTGTGTTGAGGGATCTAAGACAGAAACCGTATTAGATATCTGATTGCCTGTATAAACCCTGTCTTGGGCATAGATTGATTGTGCTTTTGATTGTAGGGCAAAACTGAATATTAATAGCGTAAACAAGGATATCTTTTTCATATGTTAATGGGAGTTTGTAAATGTCTTCATTTGTTGGATTTCTATCTGTTCATCTGAGATAATATTCTCGGCCAGTCTTTTTACATTTTTATTTTTTCCATACCGCAACTCAACTTTAGCCATGTCGATGGCAGCCTGATGGTGAGGAAGCATTATCCTTGCAAAGGACAGATCAGTATCAGACAATTGTTTTTCTTCAGGCATTTGTTCCATCATCACTTTCATCATCTTCTGGTTGGCGTTTTGATGTTGGTTGCCTGTAGCGATAAATCCTTCAGGATGGCTGAGCAGGAGTCGCATTTGCTGAATCTGGGTTTGTTGCTCAGCTTTGATACTTTTAGCTAGCTGAATCATTTCTTTATTTTTTCCGGTCTTAATCTCTTCTTCTGCCATATCAATAGCACCCTGGTGATGTGGGATCATCATTTGTATGAAATCTCTGTCTGCAGATGTGGTAGCTGATATTTCATCCATCTTCATCATCATATGAGCCATTTGCCCAAGGAAGACATTTTTTTTAGTTGCCATTTGCATGTGTTCATGTTGTGCTCGTGCAGAGAAACTAGCAAATAGTAGAAGTATAGACGTGAATCTGATCATGGTTTGATGTAGAATATTAATTGTGATAAACTGTTTATGCCAAACAAGCCTTATGCGATAACCGCAAGATCCTGAAATTTGTTCTTATTGAGCTATATTACATCTACATCAATTGGCGAGATAAAATTAACCATGTAAGTTCTTCTGTCTAAATCATGCTCCATGGGTTGCGTTTTGCCATTTTGATCTGTCGCTCTAGCCATTAAACTATATCTTCCAGTCTTAGCAGGAACCACCCATTCAAATTCAAATAGCTGCCAGGCGAAAGGGATAGCAGGACCAATTAATTTTGCTGGTTGCCATGAATTTCCTTTATCCGTGCTTATTTCTACTTTCGATAGGTTACTATCACCTGACCATCCTGCACCCCTTACTTGATAAGGTTTTCCAGCCGGCACCGCTTCAAACAATACCGGCCTTGATATTTCAGACTTAACCAATGTAGTGGTTACGGGCGTCAAGGTAGGTAGTCCTTCAACACGCTTCCAGTAAGCATATTCAATCGTCTGCCAATAGCCATCAAACGGCTTTTCAGATGCAGTAATTTTCATCAGCCATTTCACAGATGCCATACCATACCATCCTGGAATAATTGCCCTTGCCGGGAAACCATGTTCAGCACTCAATGGTTTTCCATTCATTTCATAGGCGATGATGATGTGATCCTGCATTGCTATATTTAACGGAATGCTTCGGGCGAATTTGATTTTTCCTGGTGATTTCGGCTCTTCTGTAATCATCCCCTCATCATTCCCTTCCAAAATAATGTCTACCGTACCCACCTTTATGCCAGCCTTCTTTAACAATACGGATAAAGGTACTCCTGTCCATTCAGCATTGCTGATCCCACCTTGTTCCCATCCTAAACCCTTCACTTTTGGGGCGAGGTTAGCACGTCCGTTTCCGGCACATTCTATAGTAGCCATTACCTTTTTTGCAGGAAGCTTTTTAAGTTCGCTCAGATTGATCTTTATGACATGATTGGTGTTGCCGCCAATCTCTAATTCCCAATTTGTAGCATCAATATTGGGAATATTAAAATGACTCCTGATGAAGAACTGGTTATTTGGAGTAATCCTGTTTTTTAACGTAGGAAATGGAAACTCCATATTTAATGGCTTTTTCTCTCGCGTAATAAGTCCTGGAAAGTCATTGTCTTCTCTGGTTTGTTGAATCTCCTTCGCCGAAGCCCAGGATGGTATTGTTGCGCCAGCTATCACCGGGATAATTCCAGTAACAAAATTACGTCTGTTTAACGTGTAGTTTTGTGATGTTTTGTCGTTTTTCATTTCAATAAATGTAGGTGATTACAATATAGCCAAAAATCTCTCATAGGATAACTTGTATTCTTCCTTTTTCTTGATGGTTGAAAGGAAACAACTGTAGACTTTACTTCATCGCTGGCCTGCTAGAAAAGACACAATAGTTCTATAACTGTTTATCAAATACTCATCTCAATTTCTATCAAAAAACGGTGGAATAGTGATAGGACTAGCAGTCATCTTTCAAAAAACGAGGGAATAATGATAACGGAAATACTGGAGGAGCTATATAAAAAGCTCCATCCAAATTTCTAATTTATACTTAAGATTTGTCAATAGCGACACGATATGTCGGATCTTCATATATATTAACATCAATAACACTTTCAGCGTTTTTAAGTAGTAGCCTACAATCTTCGCTTAAATGTTTTAAATGAAGTTTTTTACCCGCGAGATGGTATCGTTCTGTTAACTTGTTTAATGCTTCAATAGCAGACATATCCGACACTCGACTGTCCTTAAAATCAACAATTACTTCAGATGGGTCTTCATTAACATCGAACTTTTCAGTGAACGCTGTAACTGAACCAAAAAACAATGGCCCATAAATTTCGTAGTGCTTGGTGCCACTTCCATCCACGAATTTTCTTGCACGAATCCTTTTTGCACTCTCCCAGGCAAAAACAAGTGCCGATATAATTACACCAATTAAAACTGCAAGGGCGAGGTTATGAAGCCAAATGGTGATCGCAGCCACCAGTATGCCAATAAATATATCTTGTTTTGGCATTTTATTGATGATCCGTAAACTGATCCACTCAAAGGTTCCTACGGCCACCATGATCATCACGCCTGTAAGGGCAGCCATTGGAACTAAACCAATTATCGGTGCGCCAAACAGAATGATAAGCAAAATAGTGAGTGCTGCCACTATGCCCGACAGGCGGGCTCTCGCCCCTGCTGAAAGATTTACCAAAGTCTGAGCAATCATTGGACATCCTCCCATACCATAGAAAAAGCCATTCAGAATATTGGCAATACCCTGAGCTATTGATTCACGGTTACCATTCCCCCTGGTTGCAGTAATTTCGTCTACTAGGTTAAGTGTTAACAGCCCCTCGGTAAGCCCAACTCCTGCCATGATCGCGGCATAGGGCAATATAATTTGAAAGGTTTCAAATGTCAATGGAATCTGAGGAATGTGAAATGGTGGAAACCCTCCGCTGACAGAGGCAATATCGCTTACTGTTTTAGTATCGATACCGAACCCGAGGACGACAAGAAAAACAACAATAATAGCAACCAGGGATGGTGGTACCGCCTTTGTTATCTTTGGAAAGAATAGTACGATAGCAATGGTAAGCGCAACCAACCCGGCCATGATTAAAAGTGGGCTACCGGTCAACCAGGCCTCTTTTCCATTGATGATGGTTTTGAACTGTTCAATCTGGGCCATGAATATAATAACTGCCAGTCCATTAACAAAGCCATACATTACCGGTTGGGGAACAAGTCTGATAAATTTCCCAAGCTTGAAAAGACCTACCAGGATCTGAAAGGCGCCGGCGAGGGCTACAGCGGCGAATACATATTCAATTCCATGCGCCTGCATCAAAGCAATCAGCACAACTACGACTGCTCCTGCACCGCCTGAGATCAGACCTGGACGACCGCCCAGAACTGAGGTTACAAGCCCCATAATAAAAGCTGCATAAAGACCGACCAAGGGGGGGAAACCCGCAAGGATAGCGAAGGAGAGCGATTCAGGCATCATGGTCATGGCCACAGTGATGCCAGCCAAAATTTCGGTTTTGTAGTTGACTTTTTGAGATAAGTCAAAAAAACGTGTACGTAAGAACATACCAATAAAATTAAAGGTCAAAAATTATAAAATAAGGGGCATTGCCCTAGCAAGGGATTATGCTAAGGGAGAAAAGAGTCACTGAAAGAATTCAGGGCTTTGTCACAGGGTTATATGAAACTTGTTTAACTTTTCTCATTTCGATTGATGCAAAAATAGAAAAATATTTTTAAAATCTGTCATTACCTATGGTTTTGCTCTGGTGTCTGAATTAACAGGAGGCAGATTTAGACCGTAAAAATGAAAATGTTATATTTGAAAAATATGCCAATGTCGATCAACAAAAAGGTTTTTAAAGACTTTTTCAACTCTACAACATCAAGTGGGATTATCTTATTTTCCTGTTTAATTTTGTCTTTAATAATAGCAAACTCGCCACTGGGTGAAGGCTTTGATAACTTTTTAGCGAATCAAATTGGATATGAAACCACCAGTTTACATTTAAAGTATTCTGTTGCGCTATGGATCAATGATGGCCTGATGGCCATTTTCTTTCTTTTGGTGGGACTTGAAATTAAAAGGGAAATTGTGGAAGGTGAACTTTCCTCACCTAAAAAGGCAATACTTCCGATTATATGTGCGATTGGTGGTGCCATTGTGCCGGCAATAATCTATACCATATTTAACCGTGATACGCCAACTGCTAGCGGATGGGGTATACCAATGGCTACAGACATTGCTTTTGCACTAGCCATTCTATCGCTCCTGAGTAAAGGTTCCACTTTCCCTAAAGATCTTTCTAGCTGCCCTGGCTATTGTTGATGATCTGCTTGCAATATTAGTAATCGCGGTATTTTACTCTTCGGATCTCCACTATATGAATATGGTTTATTCCGGGGCTATATTGATACTACTGTTCCTCTTTAATCGCTTCGGGTTAAAGAACCTTGCCTTTTACCTAATTCCAGGTATTTTTATCTGGTACTTTGTTCATCACTCAGGCATTCATGCAACTATTGCAGGAGTTTTGATAGCGCTTACACTACCCACAACAGCAGATCATAAAGAGTCTCCACTGGAAAAACTAGAGCATGCACTTACTAAACCCGTTAATTTTCTGATCATTCCAATATTTGCACTGGCCAACACCAACATCCGTTTTGAAAACGGCATGGTAGAAGGGCTTTTTACAGGTCTGGGAATGGGCATTGTGCTAGGTCTGGTTATTGGTAAATCTTTGGGTATATTATTTATATCATGGCTCAGCGTAAAGCTTAAGCTAAGTGAGCTACCTGAAAATGCAAAATGGGTTCATATCCTTGGTGTTGGCCTACTTGCAGGTATCGGGTTTACCATGTCCATATTTATATCAATCTTATCCTTCGCTGACCCGCTGCTTGTTCAGGAAGCAAAGTTTTCAATTCTTGTCGGCTCCGTAATATCAGGACTATTAGGTTATTTGATTTTAAACCTTAGCAGCAAAAAGAGAGATCAGAAGAATTAAAATTAATATTCTGATAAATTTGTTGTTTCATTAATAAATCGTAATATTGCAATATTATATGGGACTTACAAAAACCGAAATGTTTACCTCCGAGCAGAACCAGCTTGCTCAGCTATTAAAAGCAATGGCTCACCCTGCACGTATTGCTATTCTGCAAAGAATACTAGTTTTCAATACTTGTATTTGTGGAGATCTTGTAGAGGAGCTGGGTCTTGCCCAAGCTACAATCTCCCAGCATTTAAGGGAATTAAAGTCTGTCGGGATTATCCAGGGTACCATCGAAGGGGTTAGCGTTTGCTATTGCATAAACCCTGAAACATGGAAATTACTGGAAGCCCAAATCGGTGCCTTCCTTGGATCATATAAGCTAGAAGCTAGCTGCTGCTAGCTTTTTTTAATCAAATCAATCGTTTAATTGCAATATAAAAATACTTAAATCTTTAATTATGAAACTATCAGAAATAAAAGCCCACTTGGCGCAGGCTGAAAGCGTAAACTTTCAATTAGAAAACGGTACACCAGTTCCTGAACATTTCCATGTGACCGAAGTTGGTGTTGTTACTAAAGATTTTATTGATTGTGGCGGTACGGTACGTCATGAAAAAGTAGCCAACTTCCAACTTTGGGATGCCAACGATTTTGAGCATCGTTTGAAAGCAGGCAAGTTGCTAAACATCATATCTCTTTCTGAAGAAGTATTGGCGATGGAAGATCTGGAAATTGAGGTAGAATACCAGGCTCAAACTATTGGTAAATACGACCTTGGTTACGATGGTAAAAACTTCCTGCTTATTGCTAAGACAACAGCGTGCCTTGCTCCGGAACTATGTGGTGTTCCTGAAGTAAAACAAAAAGTACAATTTCAGAATCTTGCTGCTTCAGGATCAGCGTGTACACCAGGTGGCGGTTGCTGCTAAATAATCAATCATAAACTATGTCTGCAAACAACTGTGCACCTGCTGCCGAAAGAAGAAAATTAAGCTTTTTAGACCGGTACCTTACACTATGGATTTTTCTAGCGATGGGTATCGGTGTAGCTACCGGCTATTTTCTACCATCTTCCTCCGGATTTATAAACTCGTTTTCCAGTGGAACCACAAACATCCCATTAGCTATCGGACTGATCTTAATGATGTATCCGCCACTTGCTAAGGTGAAATATGAAAAGATGGGAGAAGTTTTTAAAGACACTAAAGTCTTAAGCGTATCCCTGGTTCTGAATTGGGTAATTGGTCCAGTTCTAATGTTTTTTTTAGCAATCACTTTTTTAAGAGATTATCCGGAATATATGGTTGGGCTGATCCTTATTGGCCTGGCAAGGTGTATTGCTATGGTGGTGGTCTGGAACGAGCTTGCAGAGGGTAACAGGGAATATGCAGCAGGCTTGATTGCACTGAACAGCATTTTTCAGGTATTGCTCTACAGTGTGTTTGCTTATATCTTTATTACCGTTTTGCCACCTTTTTTTGGTCTGGAGAGCCTTGAAGTAAACATCACCATTTCCGAGATTGCTAAAAGCGTAGGAATCTACCTGGGGCTTCCCTTTGCAATGGGTATAATCAGTCGGTACGGCCTTATTAAACTGAAAGGTGAAGACTGGTTTCAAAACAAGTTTATCCCGCTGATTTCCCCAATTACTTTGATAGCGCTACTTTTTACTATCGTAATTATGTTTAGCCTGAAGGGCGAACTGATTGTACAAATTCCAATGGATGTAGTGAGAATTGCTATACCCCTTGTTATTTATTTTTCTATCATGTTTGTGATCAGCTTTTTTGCTGGCCGTTACTTCGGTGCAGACTATTCAAGAAGTACATCAATTGCTTTTACGGCCACAGGAAATAATTTCGAACTGGCCATAGCAGTTGCTATTGGTGTTTTTGGAATCAATTCGGGACAAGCATTTGCGGGCGTTATTGGCCCTTTGGTTGAAGTCCCGGCACTGATTGCCCTGGTCAACCTTGCTTTTTACTTCCGCAAGAAATACTATCCGTCAAAAAAATTAAACACCATACATTAATGAGAATTGCACTTTTTTCAGATATCCATGCTAATCTTCCTGCCCTGGAAGCCTTTTTTAAACACGTTGAAACCAGAAACACTGATGCAATTTATTGCCTTGGAGATTTAGTTGGATATAACATCTGGCCAAACGAAGTAATAGATGAAATTCGCAAACGAGGCATACCAACTATCGCAGGAAATTATGACTGGGGCATTGGCAGGTCTAGTGATGATTGCGGTTGTGCCTATAAAACAGAAGAAGAAAAAGCATTAGGTAAGGTTTCTATCTCCTACACAAACGAAGTGGTAAGGGACGAACAGCGTGCTTATCTAAGAACCCTTCCTGCTCACATTAGACTAGAATACCAGTTGAACCACGATAAACGCAATATTCTGTTTGTACATGGTAGCCCCCGTAAGGTCAATGAATACCTTTTTGAAGACCGTGATGAAAAAAGCATGCTTCGGATCATGGAACAGGCAGATGCAGATATTATGTGTTTTGGCCATACCCACAAGCCTTATCATAGAATTTTAAACTCAGGGAATGAAGGTGCGGATCATTTCAGGCATGCCATTAATATTGGCTCAGTAGGTAAACCAAAAGACAGCGACCCAAGGGGTGGTTATGTTATTTTAACCATCAACCCTGATAGTACAGTAAACAATAAGGACAGTGTTAAAGTCGAATTTATTCGCTTTGAGTATGATATAGAAAAGGCAGCTAAAGCCGTAGAGGATAGTCCTCTTCCGAATGAATATGCAGACATGTTGCGTAGAGGATAAGGTATGAGAATAGCACTATTTTCAGATATTCATGCCAATCTACCTGCATTTAAATCAATGTTAGACGATATGGATGACCAAAAACCCGATGCCGTTTATTGTCTCGGTGATCTGGTGGGATACCACATCTATCCAAACGAAATTATCCAGGAGATCCGTAAGCGTGGAATCGGAACTTTGAAAGGTAATCATGACCAGAAGGTTGAAAAATTAATTACAACCCCGAATAGTCTCCAGGAGCCAGGGAAGAATTATGCGTATCATTTAATCAGCCAGGATAATAGAGATTACCTGAAGACACTGCCTGCGCACATTAAATTGGAATACAAACTACAATCCGAAACACTCAATCTTGTTTTTGCCCACGGCAGCACCAGAAGTATAGATGAATATATTTTAATAGATACGGATGAAAAGTATGTTTTAGATATGATGCAGGAAGCAGGTGCAGACATGCTCTTTGTTGGTCATTCTCACAAGCCTTACCATCGTATTTTAGAGGATAATGATAATAAGTTTAAGCACGTAGTTAACCTCGGGTCGGTAGGAAAGCCTAAAGACGGAGATCCCAGGGGCTGCTATGTGATACTTACCATTGCTGCAGACAGCTCCCTATCAGATAAAAACAGCATACAGGTAGAGTTTATAAGGTTTGAATATGACGTAGAAGCCTCAGCAAGAGCTATTGAAAATAGTTTGTTGCAAAGTGAATTTGCAGATGCATTGCGACTAGCCAAATAACACTAACCAAATGGAGGTCAACACCAGAGACTATGCGCCAATAGAAAAGCAGCTTGCAAAGTTCATGCGGGTCTTGGCACACCCAGCCCGGATGGCTATAATGATCCGGCTTGCAAGGAAAGAAAGTTGTACTGAAGGAGTAATAAACGATCTGCCAATTGAAGAATCTTCAGTTGCAAAGCATCTTAAAGCCTTAGAAGTTGCTGGACTTATAAAAGGGAATACCTCAAATTTACGATCACGTTATTGCATTAACTGGTACGCCTTTTGGATTTCTCTGAACAATTTAATTTGCTATTTAACAGTTTTTTAGAGCAAGCACCAATTCAAAGCTGCAAGACCAAGGTTTAAGCTATCTATGATAGTTCAGCTAGGGGTTCTAATACACGGCAGAGCAAGAGAAATATTGCGATCATTATTTCTCTTCTTCCAATTATCAAAAAACGGTCGTTTCTTGATAATACAAAAATGGGCGAAACAATTCATTGAAGAGGCTATTGGAATAGATTTCAAAATGATAAATTCCTTGGTAAAACTTATAGTAATTTCTTTTTACGATACTGCCTTTCCACCTTATTGTTTAACAAATTCTCAAAATCAACTATCGCTTCGCAATGCTCATAAAAGTTCGAACTTCCGCGGATTGACTCTACTGCTAAAAAGCTCATCGAAAGATGGGCTTTTTTTGTTTAAAGCTATTTCATTTTATCTAAAACAAGTCGAAGACTTTTGCCAAAAAATTTAATCCATAGAACTCTTTGGGAATTCTAGGGATAGTGGGGAAGATATTATCCTAGACGGTCTGTTCGTAACGGGATCAGTTGGTCAACACTTCCTAAATCTTCACTTATTAGTTTTAATTGAAAGAAATTTGAGCAAATAAATATGCGTTCATTTATGAAATTCCCACAAAAGCATCTGGAAAAATTCCTAACTTGCATATCTAACGCTCAAACAATGGCATCACTTTCATTAAACCAATACCAAACTTTAGATGACATCCTAATTGCCGTTTTCGAGGAACTACTCAAAAGACCTTTTAACAACAAGAACAATAGAGGAATTAGTAGCGAAATCATTGGATTATCTTTCACTTTAACAAATCCCAGAGCGAGGTTGAGCAGGAGTGAGATCAAATCAAAAGCTTTTAGTACCTTGGGTGAGTTGTTATGGTACCTTGCAGGAAGCAATGAATTAAAATTCATTGAACATTATATTGAAGATTATAAGGAGGATAGTGATGATGGGAAGACACTATATGGGGCATATGGCCCTCGGCTGTTCAACATGAGGGATCAATATAATCAATTTGAAAACATCACCAAACTGCTTACGAAAAATCCTTTAACCCGTAAGGCCGTTATTCAGCTTTTCGACGCAATGGATTTAGTAGGTGAACATAAGGAAATTCCGTGCACATGCACGATACAGTTTTTGATCAGGGCGAACAAGCTCAACATGTATGTTTCTATGAGATCAAATGATGCATACAAAGGCCTACCCCACGATATATTTGCTTTTACGATGTTGCAGGAAATTATGGCTAGGAAGCTTGGAATTGAATTGGGCCACTACCATCATTCGGTAGGTAGCCTCCACCTTTACCAAACGCAAGTCAAACAGGCAACACAGTTTGTAGGCGAAGGCTATCAGGAATTGGGATTAAATATGGCACCGATGCCTTTTGGTGATCCATGGCCATCTATAATTAATTTGCTAAAATACGAAGCTGGTATTAGAACAGGAGAGATAAGCGAGGTTGATTCATCGGGGCTTGATGATTATTGGGAAAATCTGGCAAAATTACTGCTTATCTATAAGCTTTCTTATACAAAGAACACACAAGAAAGGATCAAGGACATCATGACTACAATGGACCCAATCTATAAGGTATATATCACACCACGAATAAAAAAAGTCAACAAGCTCAACCAAAAGGATGGAGAATGAAATTTATGACCTTATTGGGAGGTTACAGGAAGGCGGAATTGATGGTTTAGATGTTTTAAAATGGGCAGCGCCTATTGCCTCCTTTGGTGATCCAGCAATTTCTAGGATAGCTACGCTAGGCTTGAATCCAAGCGACAAGGAATTTACTGATAATTCCGGAAACGAACTCAATGGTGTTAATCGAAGATTTCATACTTTGAAATCATTAAACTTGAAAAACTGGGGTGAAACTACACCGGATCAGGTTTCAATGATAGCCCAGCAATGCAGAGATTATTTTTCCAGAAACCCATATGATAACTGGTTCAAACGTCTCGATTTCCTTATATCGGGGACCTCACTTTCCTATTATTTCCCTTCGAATGAAGCCTGTCATCTCGATCTAGTTCCTTTTGCCACAGGTATCAAGTGGTCTATGTTGTCCACAAAACAAAAGAAAAGCCTGCTTTCTAAATATGGGGATATATTAGGAAAGCTGATTAATATCTCTCGGATAAAAGTTCTTGTGCTGAATGGAAGGGCTGTTGTAAATACACTCTCTCAGATATCCGATGTTGATTACTGTGTAATTGAACAGCCGACTTGGAAGTTGCAGCGGAGAGGTGAGAATTTTATCGCAGGATTTTCATACGAAGGAACAATCCATCGTATCGGCACTATACAACTAAATAACGAAATAAGTATCTTAGGCTTCAATCACAATATTCAAAGCAGCTTCGGGGTTACATCCTATGTTCAGTCCCAAATCCGTTTGTGGATTACAGAGAAATCAAAACAATTATTATGAGACCACCAAAAAATGCAGCGCTTGTTGCCAAATTACGCGCCGATCTTCAAAACTTCGATCAAAATTACACTTCATTAAATGGGATCCAAAATGCAGCTGAATTCGACTGCTTCGTACTTCAATTGGAAGATAGTATTCGCAGGGTTAAATATGTTCAAACCATTGCTTTAAAGGCCCACAATGTAGGTTGCACAAACCCTAACATCAGCGGCTTTGACCCTCTCAGTGCAGCTACTTACTACCTTGTTAATGGAAATATTGACGAAGCGGCTTGGCTTATATTTCTTGCTACTCATTTCGGAAAGGATAAAAAAAATGGATGGGGGTTAATGAGGGCGGTCTATTCTGGGCTAGGCGCTCACACTTGGGATTGGGCTACAGTTTCGGCCGCTCCACAACTACTAGGTCAGTGGGTAGCTGCAAATCAAGTCCAGTTGAAAGCACATGGCAACTTTGGAAACCACAGAAAATATGCGAGCCTGAAATATTTAGGTACGGGGGTTACTATTGATAGTTATGTGGATTGGATAGGCCCACAACAAAGTCATATCTTGAAATTTGCGAAACTGGAACCGGCAAATGCGACAGCCAGGACTAGGTTTCATTCATTTTATAGATCTTTCTCAAGACAGGTTCACGGCTTTGCCCGTATGGGTGCTTTTGATTTTCTTACAATGATAGGAAAAGTGGGAATATTGAATATTGAACCTGACCTTATATATATCAAAGGAGCTACAGGACCGGCATCTGGTGCTAAACTTCTCTTTGCAAACAATCCACATGCAAAAATCTCCAACACTAGGCTTGAAGCCGATCTTGGGCAACTGGAAGGGCTACTTGGTGTTCCTTTCGGCATGCAAGTACTCGAGGATGCCCTTTGTAATTGGCAGAAGTCCCCGAACAACTATATACATTTTACGGGTTGATCGTTGTTGGCATATTATCCCAGGTGAACCTACGCTTATAATAATTGTACCGATTGTGTTCTATCCTGCCTATATGCTGAAGTTGACCGATAACGATACCTGGCGACACCCCAACAGAACTGGCAAAACCAACAATCGACTTTTTATTGGTAACAGATAACTTCATCATCTGTGGCCTTTTTTCTGATGGAATCAATGTCTCTGCAGCAAATTCATTTGCTTCCTTTTCTTCATTACTAATCATTCTGTTTTTGCCGATCTCTTCAACAAAAACAGATCTGTTGCCATGAAGAAGTAGGTGCGCCGCTTCGTGGAAAAAGGTAAACCAAAAATGGTCATCAGTTAGGTACCTAAAACTAAGCATGATTAGTGCCCGATCATTAGTGAGGAATTTAGTCACCCCACTGGCCTGACATCCGTTGGGCGTTCTTGCTATTGCGATTGCTACTCCACAATCGGCACAAATCTTCGCAAGTTTGGGCAGAAATTCAGCCGGATCTTTAATTTTTGTAAGCTTTTTTATTTCAAGAAGTGATGATCTGAACTGTTCTGGACTCCAAGGTGCGCACTTGATGGGATTACTCTGAATTTCACCCTGTCTAAGCCAAGCAGCTACCGCTGCAGGCTGTTGTTTAAAGGCCGATGAAGTTCTGAATGATACCTGGGCCATTTCAGCTTCGTACTTCATCTGCCATTCAGTAATCGACCTGACACCGAAGTAATCCAGAAGTGCAGGAATACTCTTTGAAACTTGCTGTTGAATCCATCCGAATTTAATCATGTCTCCTATCGGAAGTAATTTCAACCAAGCCGTTTCAGCGACTTTCTTCAATCGAATCAAATCTTCGCGGTATTGAAATTCTCGCCGCATCCAAAAGTCAACAGACGAACCAAGAACGCTAGAAAGTTTTAGAGAAATCTCCGTGGTGATCTCAATTTGTCCTTCGATCAGACTTTCTACCGTCTCAACGGAATTTTCCATTCTTTTTGCAAATGCCTCAACTGAAATATTTCTTTCGTTGAGTAAATCTATAATCGTGTCGCCAGGCGCAGAGGTCCAATTCGGCAGAAATGAAGTAGAATTTAACATATTGGTCCTATTTGCATAAGTTTTACACGACTGACTTGATGCCAATCCATTCTTCCATCCTCCAAAATTGGTGAAGGTGTATGTCCTGAACAAAAAATCAGCAGCTCTTGTGTTGATAAATTTAATTTATAGGCCGGGTTGCCTTGATGGGTAATCTCTCTTGGTGCACCAGCCATTAGTCCGGCAACAAATTCTTCAGCTCGCATATCGGCCAAACGTCTTTTAAGCGCAAGCGCTACTGGCTCACCTAACATCGCTTTTGCTTTATCTTCATTATAGCATATATCGCGAACGTTTTCGCTCACAAAAGTTAATTCCAAGAGAGTCGTATTTCTAAGTTTCCGTTAAGAGATCGTTAAATTAATGTTCCCATACATTAAAGCGCAATGTTATTGAAACAATATCAATTTACAAAATATTTGCCCTACATTTAACCAGAATTGTTAACATCTCAACACATGTTGAAATTAATCCTCATCTAATGGTCAATGTTGCTGCTGCCATCATATTGAATAACTCGAAAATTTTAATTGCAAAACGGACTGCTAGAAAGTTTCTGGGTGGATATTGGGAATTTCCCGGCGGCAAGATCGAAGTAGGTGAAACTCCTGAAGTTTGTCTACATAGGGAGCTTGCGGAAGAACTAGAGATAGGTGTCAAAATAGTTAACTTCCTGACAGAGCAAATCTATGATTACGGAGAGTTTGTAGTGTGCATCAAAGTTTTTCTTTGCACAATGAATACCGGAAAGATCGTCCTAAATGACCACGAGGAATATAAGTGGGTCGAAAAACACGATCTACTATCATATGATCTTGCACCAGCGGATATTCCTCTTGTTGAATTCTATCTCGCAAATGGAATCTAGCAAATCTCATCTATTGCATTCAAACCAGTCATTTCTCCGCCTGGCAATATTCAGTAGCTTGTCAGTAACCCTATACTAAAAAATGCTTATAATAATTTCTTATACTTCCCCTCAATCTTAGTTTTCAACGAATTTTCAAAATTGACTATTGCCTCAAAATGCTTATAAAAGTTCGATTTTCCGCGGATTGACTCTACTGATTAAAAGCTCATCGAAAGATGGGCTTTTTTGGTTAAGGTATTTCATTTTATCTAAGCCGAGTCGGAGACTCTTTTTTATTGGCTCATCCGTAGAACTCCTGCGGAACCCTACGGATAGTGGGGACTGAAATGCCACCAACAAGGTCATGCATTAAGTGACCTGACCAGCGATATGGTTGATTAAGATATTGATTTATAAAGATTAAAGAAATCTCTTTTCTTTTAGGCGGCAAGCAGTTAGTCAAAATTCCCACTGTTTCGTCATGCCAGCCACAATTATCTCTAAAAACGAAGAGTCGATGAGTTATAATAAAAGAAAGCTCGTCATTTTTCAATCCTGTAAGCATCAAATTATTCAACAGCTCAAGTTACGCTGATGACGCATAAAAATGATATATTCGTAATCAATAGCTAGCTATTTTAGGGCTGGTATATAAGTTAGTGGCAAGTCTACCTCAAATGCTAAATAATGACTAATAATTATGAGTTTTTTAAGAAAAATTTTTGGTAAAAGAGTTGAAAGTGAAAGTTCAGAAGATTCAAAACATTCTGCAAATCAAAGTGCCGAAAAAAGTATCTATGAAAAATCCGTTGACATTTTTTTTGAAAATGTTGAAAATCCTGATTTGATACACTATAAGATTTTCGAATTAACAAAATCTAATCAAGAAACAACATTAATCTATCTGTTTATTCCTCATTTTTTTTGTCGCCTTTTTATTCCCGAAGTTGAATGGACAGATTATTACGTGGTTGAACATGATGACGGAACTCGTAAAGAAATTAAATTTAGTGACTCGAAGATACTCACTCAACTTTATGAGTCTATTAAACTCAATTGGAATTATTACTTAACAAAAGAGTTTTCAAAAGTTTTATTTCATAGTGGAGATTTTCGTGCTATAAATGACTCGTTGCATAAAGGTTCGAAAGCAGAAAATTTGCAAGCACTACCTCCAACAATTAGAAATAGAAATCTTTGAAAGAATAATTGTAAACAATTAACACCAGTCAATTACTGCGGTTTTGCACCATTCGGGCTGAAGTACAAGCAACAGTATTATCGTTACTATGAACTTTTGCACCGACATCAAAATTTGTATTTTATTGCCCGAAAAGGCACAAATGCCAAAACGCTATATAATTGTCTCACAAAACGAACCTTATTTTAATGTTTAAGATAACGAGCAACCTTTACCAATTCCTTCAAATCAGACAAGAAAAAATTCGAAATTTGTCCAGCAACGGCTACTGATCAAAAGCTCATCGAAAGATGTTTTTTTTTTTTGTTTAAAGCTATTTCATTTTATCTAAGCCGAGTCGGAGACTCTTTTTTATTGGCTCATCCGTATAACTCCTGCGGATCAACTATCTCTAATCTAGATTTTAACGCCACAAACTGATTAACAACTCAGGATTGTAGAATTTTAATTATCTTTATGTCTACAATGAGTAAAAGACAAATATCCCATCTATCTTTAATATTTTTCATTATCCTGATATTCTGCCAATGCACTGTTTTAGATCGATCCTTTGGACGTATATCACCAAAGGAAAATATTCAGAAGGAAGAAATATATGTCATCAAAAATGTCAACATTATTCCGATGACAATGGAAAGTAAGATCATTAGTAATGCTACGGTGATCATTAAAAATAAAAAGATCTTTTCCATTAACCAGCCAATTCCAGGTAAGGCTAAGGTCATTAACGGAAAAGGCAAATGGCTAATTCCGGGACTAATTGATATGCATGTCCACAATTTGGCCGACATCAATCTAAGCTCAAGTTATCCAACAAAAGGAGCCACAATTTTTACGGACACACAGGATTTTATGTTATTATATGTCGTAAACGGTGTTACGACAGCTTTTGAGTTAAATGCAAGGGTTGAGCATTTTGGACAGAGAAATGAAATCTTAAAAGGAAACCTGTACGGCCCCCGCATGGCGCTGGCAATTCTGATAGATGGAGGAGAGGGTTCTGGTAATAAGGCCAATACCGCCTCTGACTGTCGACAGACAGTACGTATGGCCAAAGCCCAGGGATACGAATTTGTAAAAGTATACTCTCACCTGAACGTAGAAACGTATAAAGCGATCGTTGATGAAGCCAGCAAGCAGGGAATGAAGGTTGTTGGTCATATTCCGGATGTGTTTAAGGGCCACATAGATGACGCCTTTGTGCCTAATTTCGCTATGGTTGCTCATGCAGAAGAATATGCTAAACAAAGCGAGGATTTCACTGATCAGGACGCACAATATTATGCGAAGATCACTAAAGCAAATGGAACCTGGTTTACACCGACTTTAACTACGATGGAGTGGATTCTCAGCCAGTCGCGTTCGCTTGACGGTGTTCGTAATCTTTCCAGTCTTAAATATGTGCATCCGCTCATACAAAGCAGATGGTTATATTCAAATTCTTACAACCAGGAAAGTACGGCTGGACGCATTCGCTATTTTGAGAAAATGGTTGAGTTTAACATGCGTTTAGTTAAAGCATTTAAGGAAGCAGGAGTACCTATTGTTGCAGGCACAGATGCCGGGAATCCTGGAGTCGTTTGGGGATTCTCGCTTCACGACGAAATTGAACTCCTCGTGAAAGCCGGCCTTAGTCCGGAAGAAGCATTGGTATCGGCCACACGATTACCTGCAATCTGGCTGGGAATTGAAGACAAGATCGGAACTGTGGAAGTTGGAAAATATGCCGATCTTGTATTACTGGATGCTAATCCACTAGAGGATATACGAAACACAAGAAAAATAGCTGGTGTATTCCTGAATGGCAAATGGATAGATAAAAAGATAATGGATAGTATGCTTAGTGCTGTGGCAGAACGAAATACCGCCAATAAAAACAAATATGACTGGAAGAAAAGAATGGATTTTGAATGAGAAACCGGCGAGGCCACTGATTCCATAGTCAACTGTGCCTTCTCAACATTCAGTTTCCAACAATTTATAAGACTTAATTGCAGTTCACGCTGAAATAACAAAGTACAAATGCTATAAGTTCTTTAAAATAGAGGCATTACAAAAAACAAACCTTATTTTAATGTTTAAGATAATTAGCAACTTTCGCCAATTCCAGCAAATAAGGCAAGAAAAAATTCGAAATTTGTTCAGTGACGGCTACTGATTAAAAGCTCATCGAAAGATGGGCTTTTTTTGTTTAATGCTATTTCATTTTATCTAAGTCGAGTCTGAGACTCTTTTTTATTGGCTCATCCGCAGAACTCTCACGGAACGCTACGGATAGTGGGGTTATAAATAAAGGCAACACTTAGATGTGTTGCCTTTATTTCACTTTTTCATTAGAACGGCTTGAATATTGTTTCTGGATTTTCAGATTTCAGTCTACCGTAAAATTCTATAGCATATTTGTCGGTCATGCCTGCAATAAAGTCGCAAATGCATCTACGCCGATCGGAAGCTTCGGTAAAATGCTGATAAATTTGTTGATAGTCAGTAGGCATTAATCTCCAGCCTTCCTCCTGACCAGCTATCGCCTCAAAAATTGTTTTCACGATGTCCTTTCCCCTGAATTCCGCGATTTTTAACCGTGGACTTAAAATCTGGCTCTCATAAGTAAAATTCTTGAGTACCTCGACTTTAATCCTTGTCTTCTCTTCCAGGTAAACCTTAGATAAAGCAGGGTTTTCTTTATTTAATTCGAACTTTACGCCATCAATGGCCTTGTTGATCAATTCCGATGTAAATGCGCTACGTAGATAACCATCTTCAGTCAGACTTTTTGACGCATCGAAAACGTGATTTACTATATCGGCCAGGAAAGCTTCTTTCGAAGAATTTTTCCTTATTTTGATATATAAATCCTTATTTTTATCTTTATATACATCAAGTTCTTCTTCCTCAAAATTATAGATGTCGCTGAATATACCAAAAAGCACCTCGTTCACTTCCTCTGCTTCGAACGAATCCCGCTTACAATGCTCGTCTTTCTTAAGTGCTTTTCCTACTTTCTTTGCTACATTTTCCAAGACATTTTTTGGATAGGAAAAAAAAGCCATTGGATGATAAAAACCCGCTTTGAAACCGTCTTCCAGGTCATATGTAGAGTAGGCAATATCGTCTGCAATATCCATAATTTGGCACTCCACGGATTTAAATTTATCCGTACTGCCCGGCGCTACCATTTCTTTGACCTTCCCGACCAATTCAGCTTCTGTTACGTAATATCCTTTGACAGCATGATTTTTATCATCTTCGTGCCGTTCATCAGACACAGAAGGAATTTCATTGTCGTATTTCAAGATAGAGGCTATAGACCGGTAAGTCAAATTTAGCCCAGCCCTATATTCTTGGCCGCGGCTTGGTTCTATTACTTTTTTTACTTTTTTTTCAATTTTAGACAGAATCCTTAGGGTTTGTGCATTGCCTTCGAATCCACCGTCTTCTCGCATACATTCATCCAGAGCCTCTTCACCCTGATGTCCGAATGGTGGATGGCCTAAATCGTGGGCAATTCCCGCAAATTCGCACAAATCAAGATCAATCTTTTCGTCGTTAATGTTAATGAAAATGTTATTAATATAATGGCCGATCGTTTTTGAAATCTGTGCCACTTCTAGAGAATGGGTAAGACGATTACGGAAAAAATCCGATTCAACTCCGGGGTACAACTGTGTCTTACCCTGCAAACGTCTGAAAGATGGCGAATGGATTAACCTGGCATAATCACGGCGATAGGGAGAGCGGTAATCAATTTCCTCGGTTGAAACTTCGCGTTTAGCGTCGTTTTCTGTATACATTTATTTTTTTGTTGTAATAGTTACTTTCTTTTTGGAAGTCTTATGATCCGTTGCTCTTGTCGCCCATGTACCTTTCAGTTGAAAGTTTGACGACCTTACTGCTTGGGACACAGCCTGCTTCAAAGCAGATGATTCACCTGTTGTTGTTTTTACTTTCGAGTTCATGACCTAAAAATTTTTCTGGTTACCAAAGTTACACAGTTTTATAATATTTTGTTTAATTTAATTTCTATCACCTTAACTTATACCAAATCAACAAATTATTGGTCAGTCTGTTTCCTATTATCCTGTAAAATTTGATCCTCTCTCAGGATCATTCAACATCCTTATTTGTGCTTTTATCGTTTCATAATCTCTAATTTGCTGTAAATATTTAACAAAATAGCATTTCTAACTGTTGTTGTCTGGCATTCCCAGCTTTGTGGTCAAATTTAGATCGCAGAACATAACAGAGTTTGGCCAGGATTTCTTTCAGTTACGACGCCTCACCGCCCCAAAGGTGGGCGCAAAAAACAGTGTCAGGCTGGGTAGCTGTTTCTGATAAGGTTGGTTTTAAAAGCCTCTCCCATTTTTCAGATGCCTTTAAAAGAAAATATGGTTATATCCCTTCTTCGGTCAGCAAAAACTTAACAAAGAAAAGTATCCATAAAAAAAGAATTGTTGTTTTTAAAGTGCATATTTCACTAATAGAGACCCCTCGATTTCGGTGTAAAGTGGCGGCCAAATTGATTGCCGAGTAAATACAATATTGTTCCTTTCCCTCTGAACAAATACCAACAACTCCTCCCAACTGCTTTTTAGGTTCAGCAATTTACAAAATACTCCGTTCTGGCTCAAAATAATCCAAAAGCAGTCCCTCTGGACACCTCAAGTTACTCAATCTCAAAAAATGCGATATAAACAGCTCAGAAGGGATGATAGACTACACCATACATATAATCACGAGAGCCCACTACAGGCTTTAATTTCGCTTAAATTCGAAGAAATATTTCTTGAAACTATGATCTAAAAAAGCGGCTAAGACAACCAAAACAGCCACTTTGCTCCATAATCGGGTGTCACTTTAAAAACGGAACGAGCGGCCACTTTCCCTGAAATACCCACATAGCATAACTCCTTGAAAATAAACTTGTTTATATTAAAACCTTTTTTTAAATTTAGTCAAGCCAAATAAATTGGCACAACTCAAATTATATAAGTTATATCATGAATTATCTTACATTAAAAAGCAAAGCCATTACGAATGGTTTTCCAGAAATGCGGTCGTTAGACGATTTCAAAACAGCACCAAGTATCTGCCTACTACATGATCAAGCTAACAGTTCAGTAATGCAATCGGACATAGCATTCTCTGTAAAGAAATCTCATCAAATTCGAACAAATCGATTTGGGCTAAAAAGAAATTTGGGTGGTGGACATAGACGAACCATGGGGGTTGTCATTTTACCCATCACCAAAATAGGTTATGAACATAAACTCAATTTTAAGTAATGCAGCAAATTTATTAACAGTTGTAAAAGAAGCTCCTGCTTTATGGGTAGTGCTTGCTTCGGGATTAACGTCAGGTCTATCAAAAGCTAAAACAATTCCGCCAGAATGGTTTTTACCTGGTTTGGCTTTGATGATTGTTTCTTCGGTTTATATGGCCAGACGTAAAATTATGTCTCAAATCTTATTTGCATTAGACGTACTAAGTAGATCAACTGCACTTGTGCATCCATCGCATTTTGAGACAATTTGCAGTGAAGTAATAATAGATATTGCTCCTAACTGCAAATCAGCGACCTTTAAACAAACTAGAACAGTAAAATGTACTAAAAAAGGCATTAGACACTATCAGTATCGATTCTATCCAGAATGTAAGTTTCATACATTCAGAAGCAACATTGGCGAGGTTATGACTAAAGATCGTCAAGATGGCGGTGTAGATGTTATTGTTGAATTTGACAGCCCTATAGGATTGAATAAAATACTATTTTTGGAACTAACATGCCTTATTGATGAAATTTTTCCATCACATGAAGAATATTGGTGTTTAAAAAAATACTACCTTGGAAAAGAATCATACGATCTGCAAATAAGGTTCCCTAAAAAGAGGTATCCAAAAACTAGATATGCAGAAACTATTGATCGCACCAATAATGGAAAAAAGCGTCTTCTAGAAAATTTACTGCTAACCGTTAAAAGCGGCAAACCAACTCTTCAAATAAAAGAAGATTCTTTGAAGATAAATGAGGATTTATATGTAAGGTTTACTTGGTAATTGAAATTAATATGTTCAAAATAGTTTGATTATTATGATTACTTTTATTGTTTCGCACAATAAAAAGCATTACTTATCCCCCATGACTCACTAATCTCTAAAAAGTGTTTAAGCCTACTTATTTGCAGACTTGAACATGTAATATACTTGAATATGAATTTCTCTATCCAACTACTAAATTTAAAGCTTTGCCGATTTTCTTTTTGGAAAAATTTAATTTATAAATCATTGTTTTCTGGATACTTTCGTGACGATAAAGTTCCTGAACAACTCGTGGATGTATTCGTATTTCCTTTGCCCGTTTGGAAAACTATTCCTCATAACGTGAGCTGATGATTTCTTTTTGATATTGAGCAGTGCAAAGACTTTTTTCATCTTAGTGTTCTGATAGTTCACGGCATGGGCAATCCTTTTCTGCAACAGATATAAATTATTCAGACTGTCAATAAATTTCATTTCCCGGTGAGAGGGACTTAAGCGACTCTGGTTTATCACATTTAACCATTATCGGTCCATGGAATTTTTCACTTAATGGCAGGAAGAGTGCCAGTTTATGGTTCGTTTTCTTAATCCATCTCAATTGTCAATAATATTTCAGACTTATTCCAACTTCCGGAATATCGATTTCATGGTTTCCTGATCCAGACGCTCCATATCGATCAATTTTAATTCTTTCACCATTTTTAATGTGGAAGTTTTATATTCTTTAAAATGAGGTGTCTGCAAGTGCTGTTCGTAGGCCGCTTTGTCTGCATAAATCTCTACAATCCTGACTTGCGAAGGATGTTGTTTTTGCAGCATTGGAAAAATAGCAATCACGCCCTGCTCTTTAGCTATAGATGCAGCTGCTTCTTCCTTTAAGATGGCCTTATACGCTTCCAAATGTTCAGGAACTATTTCTATTTCAGAAATACGGATCATCATATCGGGGCTGATTACGGCAAGCATAGGTTGATCTATACTCTTTAATAAGGTATTCGCCTGGGTCGTACTCACTGTTTTCCGGATAATACCGCTCAGCTCTTTCAGTTCCGCATCTGTAATTCCCGTGTTTCTGCCCATACTGATATGGGATTTTAACTGACTTTCTACACCCTCCATAGCAGCCAGAGCAGAAATGGTAACCAGTTCTCTCTTGCGAAAATCGAGCACTTTACTTGCAAAAATATCAGCAAATAAATGTTCTTTTAAAAAAGCATCGATACGCGGTGCAAATTCGCCGAAACCTGGTGCGGGCATGGCTTGTGGTGTTTTGGTTAGTTGTTCCAAAGTTTTGCGACCCTGTTCATATTTATCCTCTACGACATTCTGGATAATGTTTTCACCTTCAGGATCGATCATATTTTTGGCCTTGCGATCTGCTAAAACGGCAGAAAACGTATTGATGGCATTTAAACTTCTTGGAAAACCACAGTATGCATACAATTGCGTAAGTGTTTCCTTAATTTCATTAACCGTTAGTCCGTTGTCCAAACCCTCCATTAATTGAATTTTAAGTAAGTCTAACTTGCCGGTTGCCGTTGTAGCAGAAATACCAGCAAGGCTTTTTTCCTGTTTAGTTAATATTGCCATTTCTTGTGCTTTCGTTTTAGGAATGATGACGTTGAACAGCACCAATAGCAATCCAACTTTCCAACTGATCACTTTCATTTTTTAAAGATTTGATCGTTAGCCTTTTTATAATCTGCATCGGTAACAGCCTCCAGCCATTTGTTTTCGTTTGAAGCAGGACTGCCATTGGTGGCAAGGTGAGAAAACCAGCTGTTGGCTGTGGCGCCATGCCAATGTTCTATATTTGGTGCAATTTCCACAATATCACCAGCCTTTAAATGTCTCGCAGATTTCCCCCGCTCCTGGTACAAGCCTTCGCCACCAATTACGATCAGCAACTGACCGCCGGTGTGGCAGTGCCAATTATTTCTACTGCCAGGTTCGAAGGTTACATTCGCTAATGGAACATTAAGATCTTTATTGCTGGTTAATGGAGCCAGGTAAGATTTGCCTGTAAAATAGTTGGCAAAGCCTGTGTTTTCTTCTCCCGTTGGGAAATCGCTTATTTTTGGAATGTCTATATTCATCTTGTTTTCTGTTTTTTCAGGTTTTTGTTTGTGCTTTTATCTGTAGTGTACTAAAGGAGGCGATCAAGCCCATTATGATCATTTTTTTCATCATCAACTGCATTGATTTGTTTTATAAACTTCGCAGGCACCCCACCTACAACCGTATTATCTTCAACATTTTTAGATACCACTGCACCTGCGGCTATCACAGCATTTTCACCAATGGTTACTCCCGGCAAAATGATTGCATTGGCGCCTATCCAGGCATTTTTTTTAATATGGATTTTACCAGGCACTAATGCACCTCTTTCTGCAGGTGCCAATGGATGACCTTCGGAAAGCAAACTTACTTTTGGGCCGATGAGTACATTATCTTCAATAACGATTCCGCCTAAAGTCAGGAAAGTACAGTCGAAGTTGATGAAAACATTCTTTCCGATACTTAAGTGTTTGCCATTATTAATGTACAGCGGTGGAAAAACAGCTACCGTCTCCTCTATCTTTTTCCCGATTATTTTACCTAAAACTTCATTAATGGTAAAGGGATCGGCACTACTGTTCATCTGCTGTACCAATTGAATAGTTGCGTATGATGATTTTCTGAGTTCGGCTCTTTGGGGATGGTCAGAGGTTATCATCTCGCCATTTTTTAAATCATCAAATATTGAATTACCTAAATTTTCCATGTTTTTACAACACCAAATTTCCGACCAATTTAGTTCTGATTTATGGCACTAATGACGCCAAAAATGTCAAATATTACTTAATTTAACATAAAATTTTAATACATGAGTGAAACCCCTGTTCCAAGAGTATTATTTTTATCGCTTTGCGGTATTGATGATGCTACTGAAAACCTGCTAAAAAAGTACCATGTCCACCTGTATTGTCATGCCGGGAGGCTGGATTTCATTTTCAATGGCCAGTCTATGGCCTGTAATTCTGGCCAGTTTTTGTTCTGGTTTGCTGAAAGCAGATGGGATTTAATAGAAGTATCGGGAGATTTTAAGGCAACGGTTTTACTGGTAGAAAAAAATTTCCTGATAGATAACGTTCCCGATCAGGGTTGGAGCATCAATGCCCAGCTTCATTCCAGGGTACACCCTGTTAAAGACATTAATACTGAAGCTGAAAAAGAAAAAATATTAAATAATTTCAATTGGCTACTGCTCCGTTTCCAGGAAACCGACCACCGCTTTTATGAGGAAGCCCTTAAATTACAGATGCGTCTATTTATTTTAGAGATGTGGCATAGCTTTGCAAACGAATATGAACGTCGCCGCCACAGTTTGCAAACCGGAACGCTATATGAACAGTTTATCAACTTGCTGCAACAGCATTGCCTCACCAAAAGGGAAGTACAGTTTTACGCCAATGAATTAAACATTACTCCAAAATACCTAAACCACCTTTGTAAAATCCACTCGGATCGCACCGCTTCCGATTGGATACATAGTCACGCTAAAGAAAGGATCATTCTGCTATTACAAAACAGGCATCTGAATATCGCCGAAATTGCCGAAGAAATGCAGTTCAGCAGCACTTCTTTCTTTACACGGTACGTGAAGAAATTATTGGGACAAACGCCAACCGACTTCAGGACAAGATTAGAAATCGGATACCAAGCGGGGTAAAGAAGAGGAGGATTATTTTATCAAATTTTGAACACTCGCTTTTTAAGTGACAGGGATTTACCAGGTAGCCGCTCTACCTTTCAAACTCGTTTTCAATTCGTTAAGCAAATGCCACAGCTTACGGCTGCTGGCATAAGCCGCTTCTTATACATCTTCCATTCAACCTGGTGAGCTATTTCTGATCTAGCACTCCTGATTATTCTTTTATCTTCCAAATGGATAAAATAGAGCCTGTTTTCATAAAATTTGAATTTTAATGTAAGAAATTAAAGTTATGGTCTACTAAAGAAGAAAAGACCCGGTTATGAAAAAAGCAATTTTGATTTTTACCTTTATTTTAGTCTCGGCCATTTCTACACATGCGAACCGCTCAAACGAACCATTTACAGTACAGGTAAGTGGCAAAGGGCAAGCCATGATATTTATACCTGGTGCAACCTGCAGTGGTGAGGAATGGGAAAGTACAGTAGCGCATTACAATAAAAAATATGAGTGTCATGTTTTCACGCTTGCAGGATATGCAGGTGTTCCGCCATTAAGTGGCGGCCCATATCTTAGCACTTTTAAATCTGCATTAATAAATTATATCAGAGCCCATAAACTCAAAAACGTCATTCTCGTTGGACATTCCATTGGCGGCTTTCTTGCACTCAATATTGCAGCCGAAATGAAAGATGCATTAAGCATGGTTATAGTGATTGATGCGATGCCTTTTTATGCTGCAGCGATGAACCCCAATGCCCAAAGTGGTTTTAATGAGGCACAGGCGAAAACATTGCTGGCGCAATACAATAAAATGAACGATGCACAGCTCAAAGCCTACCAGTTGAATGTTGCAAAAAGCCTTTGTGCAGATTCAACCAGATGGGATGCAATCGCAACATGGGGCGCAAACTCAGACCGGAAAACAATGGCTTATACTTTTACCGAAATGATGAGCGATGACATTCAGGATAAAATTGCATCGATACGTGTGCCGGTATTGGTACTTGCTGCTTTTAAAGAATCTCCCCAGTTTATTGGCTTTACGCGTGAGTATGTTAGCAGAACCTTTCAAAAGCAGTATGCTAAATGCAAAACCTGTACAATAAAGGTGAGCAATAATGCCAGGCATTTTATCATGTTTGATGAGCCAAACTGGATGTTAGCCGAAATGGATACTTTTATAACCAAATTATAAATAAAACTGTGCCAGAGAACAATCGCGATCAGCAGGGATACTTTAATGAGCTGGTTAAGGCCAATCATGCAAGCATTTACCGGATTTGCAGAGCCTATCTTTACGATATTTCTTATGCAGACGATCTGTATCAGGAAATCCTTTTTCAGATCTGGAAGAGCATTCAGAATTTCAAAGGGAAATCAAAAGTGAGCACCTGGATATACCGGATTGCAGTAAATACTGCCATTGGTTTCAATTCCAAAAACAAGCACCATGATTATCTGCCCATTCCTGATGCATTCCAAATTCCTGATATTGAACAAATTCCAGAAAAGATGGAACAGGAAGCAAAGCTGGAAAAACTCAGGTTCTGTATAAGTCAGCTTGCTGCTCAGGACCGCATCATTATTTCACTTGTACTCGAACAGAAAAGCTATAAAGAAATCGCCGAGATTACCGGTGCAAGTTTAACCAACACTGGTGTACGGATAAACCGGATTAAAGAACGTTTACTTAACCTCATGGAGAATAAAAAATGACAAATTTTCAGGAGCTTCAAAACAGCTGGCTATCGCAGCCGGTTGAAAACAATACCATAGACCATGCCGCTCATGTTGTCCAGGATAAATGGGAAAAACATCAGCGCAAACTGCGCAGATCTAACATCTGCATGAGTATTGGCTTCATCATTGCAGGTTCGGTAATTACCTGGGTATATTTTACCTACCACAACGAATACAACTGGCCTTTTGATATGAGCATTGCTTCGGCCTTTACCCTGATGGTTGTTTTTGCCGTCTTAAGCTGGAAAAGTTATGACTTCAAAAAAGATCAGCGCGATATTTCGGGTATTGAATACCTGGACAATCAGATTGGAAAACTCAAATGGCAGAAGAAAATGCTGACAAGATATGTATGGGTATATTCGGTTTTGCTATATCTGGCGTTGGTTGGATATATTGTCGAAATCACAAAAAGAGGAAGTTTACTTTTTACCCTGACAGCCCTGGCCATCACTACCGCTTATATTGCAGCAGTCTCTTTATGGAACAGATTTTATAAACAAAAAAAACAGCTAAAAATGATCAATGACCTTCTTAAAGATTTTGAGCAGATGCGAAGCGGAATGGAATAAAAACCTACGTATCGGTATTATTCATTGAATAATAGAAGTCTTGTTACAGAAATGCATATTGAATGTATTGGAAAATTAATCGCTTTGAAAGGACTTGCCTTAACTTGAGGAACGTTGCTTTGCTTACACATACCATCATTTAACAAGGGAAATTTGATAAATTTAACTATCAGATTTAATGATCTGTGTATTATTAGTGGCTGATTTATAAGCACCTGAATTTTGTTTTAACACTGAAGTTATTAAATACTAAAATTTTATATTTAGCACAAAACCACCACTAAAATACACAGCGTTATATCAAGCTTTACTATTCGATTGGAATGCAAAAATCAACAATTGCCTTTCTTTCCGGATGTTCATTAAAGTTGTTATGATAAACCTCAAATGGCTTTTTATCAGCTTTTTTATATCCATTTTCATTCATCCATAAAAATAATCCCGTCCAGGATTTTTCGAATTCATTCAGCCCAATTTCAAAACTGCCTACAATAAATTTTCCTTTTTGAATTGAAGTTAGCCCAATTTCGCCATTTACTTCAACTGGTTTATTTAATAAGATTGCAGCACTCCTTCTTACTTTGCTGGCTTCTGTAACTTTAAAACTGTCGTGGTAAATCGTAACCATTTTAGTGTGCTCATTAATCAAACCTTGAGGTGTAGCCCATTTCATTAATGTTTGATAAGCAGATTCAAGGTTCTGTGTGCCAATACTTGATACATAAGCCAAATCCATTTTTGGCATTTCTTTAATTTCAATTTTTGCATTCATTTTTATCCATTTTTTAAGGTTATCAATGATGCAAATGTATTTTTCAAAATCGGGGTACTCTTGTCCGTTCTTGCTTTCAAGTTGACAAATCTTGCTATGTCTATTCGGATTTTGCAGTTTAAATTCTTTAGGACTTATTCCGAAATACTTTTTAAAAGCTCTTGAATATGAAGAATTGTCACTGAAACCGTATCTGTGTGCTATTTCAGATGTTGTTATATTTTTATGCAACAGGGCTAAAGATGATTTTTCAATTTTCTGTCTGTTTACATATTCGTTTAATGTTTCACCTGTAATAAATTTGAAAATCCTATGAAAGTGGAAAGGTGAGAAAAAAGCAATCTCTGCAATTGTATTTAATGACAAATCAGAATCCAGGTTTTCATCAATAAATTCAAATACCCGGTTAATTCGATTTTGATAATCAGCCTGTATTTCTTTATTTGTGATGGTCATTTTCTTAAATGCTGTTCAGCTGGCTTATGTATAAAACTATCAGTCATATAAATTAATTAGAGAGGACACGTATTTAAACTTAGCGATTTCTATACATCAAATCTAAAAAAATCCTACAACATTAAAATAGTGGCTTAATTATACCATATGCAAATGGCTTTTAAATCGTATAAAACTCACAACCTTGCGCCCGAGGCATCCTTTGAAATACTTATTCCTCAACTCCCATTCTCATTTGGCGAACCGGAAGCAAAGAAATTTCGAAGCTTATTTCTATCATCCAAAACAGAATAATAGATCGAACATAGCATAATACTGGCTAAACTTTGATTTAACATTACCACAGTAGTTTTGCGATATTAATTACATTCCTGATGGATATGCCAGAAGCTTACGATGACCAAGAGCTTTTCCGCCGGTTATGCCGTGGTGAAAAGGATGCTTTTGATGATATCTATAATGCCTACTGGCAAAAGTTGTTTCTCTATGTAGTAAAAGTTATCCGCGATAAGGAAGCCGCAGAAGATATTGTTCAGGAAATATTTATTTCCTTGTGGTCAAGGAGGGAAGAAATAGCTGATCAGCGCACACTTAGTGGTTATCTTTTTACCGCAGCACGTTTTAAAGGAATCAACTTTGTACAGGATCAGCTCAAAAAAGGAAAACATGAGGAAAATTTAATCAGTTACTTCAATTCCCGGCAACAACATTCCGCAACTGATGTAATTGAGGCGAAGGAGCTCGATTCGCTCATTAATATTGAATTGGAAAAGCTTCCCTCCAAAATGCGGCAGGTTTTTATGCTCAGCAGGCGGGAACAGCTTAGTCATAAGGAGATTTCAGATCGGTTGCAGATTTCTGACAAAACTGTGAAAAAGCAGATTAGCAATGTCTTAAAGCATTTTAGAACCGTGCTTAAATATGATTCTGTATTTAAAGTCTGCATTATATTTTATTCAATAATGTTCTAATTTTGAAAGATTTCGTACCTGCTTAACTGGATTTGAAAAAATATTTTGAAATATCTACTACCAACACCTACTTTTCCGGATATTATTAAATGATGGATTCAAAAGGTATTAACGAACTTCTTGAGCGTTACCGAAAGGGACACTGTACAGCTGATGAAAAGAAAGCTTTGGAGGAGTGGTTTGATGCAAAGGCCGAAAAAGGCGATTGGGAATGGAGCCAGCCTGAAGAGATCATCACCAAGCAGCGGATCAAAAGAAACATCGATCAAAAATTGTTTGAACGTAAATCCCTATGGCCAGTAATTCGCATTGCAGCCATGTTGTTTATAACGCTGGGCAGCTTACTGATATTCCGAAACGATATTCGCGATTGGGCAGATCCTGTGGTGATTCTGGAAAAAACAGCGCTGGAAGGTGAACGCATAAAAATTTCATTGCCTGATGGTTCCATGGTTTGGTTAAACGGCGGAAGTAAGCTAACTTACCCAAATCGTTTTTCTAAAGCGAGCCGCCAGGTGAACCTCGTAGAAGGTGAAGCCTATTTTGACATCAGCCATGATCCCTCCCATCCTTTTATCGTTACCTCAAAAAATATTAATACGCAGGTCCTCGGTACCGCATTCAATATAAAAGCCTATCGTTATCTCAGTAACCTGCAGGTTGCAGTAACCCGGGGGAAAGTTTGTGTTTCCAATAGCGCAGGAACGCGATCGGCAGTGTTATTACCCAATCAGCAGGTCACGGTAGATCGTCAAACTGGCGTTATGATACAACGTACTGTAGACGCTCAAACGGTTATCAGCTGGCAACATGGCGATCTCTCCTTTAATAATGAACGGCTGGCAGACGTGTGTGCCATGCTGTCCAAAAAATATAGGCTTCAGTTCCATTTCAGGCAAGCAGAAATAAAGAATTATCGCGTAACGGCGGGCTTTATATCAAACGAAAAGATAAGCGATATCCTAAGTATTTTGGCTAGCGCCAATGGCCTTTCTTACGAACAGCAAGACAGAACAGTAACTTTTAAAAAGCGATCCAGCTAACTGTTGACCTTTTCAGGCGCTTTTTACCATAAATAAAACAATTTTCAAATTTTTCTACTACCACTTGCAGATTTCCTGGATATACCTGTATAAATACGACAAGAAAATCTCAAATGAAACAAATTTACTTATTAGTGCTTCTGGTTCTTGGAAGTCAGTTACTGATGCCGAGGCCAGCAAATGCACAATCTCCTGCAGCGGTTAAAATCACCCTCAAGCTTCAACATCAAAATCTAAGAACGGTGCTTTCAAGCATACAAAAAGCATCGGGAATTCAGGTTATCTTTAATGAGGAGCTGGTTTTGCCTTACCAAAATATATCTGTTAATGTAAGCAATGTTTCAGTATCATCAGTATTGACCCAGGTTTTAAAAGATACTAAGCTGAAATACATCGCTCAAGCCAACAAGATCGTAATTTTAGCAAAACAAGAAAGCGAAGATGGCAGTCAGGAAACATCTATATCAGGGCACGTAAGCGATGAAACGGGCAAAGCGCTTTCGGGCGCTAACATTAAGCTAATTGAATTAAACAAGCATACAACAACTAATAGCAGTGGTTTTTTCCAATTAACAGTTCAATCTGGAACTTACACATTAGAAATAAGCCACGTTTCTTATGAGACGAAGCAAATACAAAGGGTAAAAACCGGAGGTAGCCCTATTCATATCCAACTATCTGGCCATGAGCATACCTTAGAAAACGTAGTGGTAACCGCGTTGGGTATTAAAAGGGAAGAAAAGAGCCTGGGCTACGCTATAACCAAAATTGATGGGGAGGAAATTTCGAAAACGGTTCCCGGTAACTGGGTAAATGCCTTATCGGGTAAGGTGCCGGGATTAAACATTAGCCGGGCAGGAGCAGGTCCGGGTGGTACGGTTAGGATAACGTTGCGCGGACAAAACTCACTGGATCTTGATAAAGGAGAACCTTTAATTGTAATCGATGGTGTACCCGTGCTGAGTGGCATGGTAGGAAATAATGGGTTAAGCTATGGAGCAACCGGAAACACTGAACCTCCGGTTGATTATGGAAATGCCCTGAGTGATATCAATGCCGAAGATATTAAAGACGTAACGGTTTTAAGAGGCCCTTCTGCCGCAGCCTTGTATGGTTCGAGAGCTGCATCAGGCGCGATATTGATCACTACCAAAAATAATGCTGACCGAAAAGAACGGTTGAATATAACCTTTAATAGCAGTGTTAACCTCGAAGGCGTGTTGCATTACCCTGATTTTCAATACGAATATGGCGCGGGAAACACCATCAATACTTATTTCTCTTACGGTGCCAGCCCTGATGGACCAAGTACAAATTCTACCCGGTCTTTTGGTCCGGCTTTTTCCGGACAGCTCTACTATCAGTATGATCCGGTAACCAAAACCCGGGGAATAGAAAAAACGCCGTGGGTTGCTGATAAAAACTATGTAAAAGATGCTTTTGTAACAGGCGTTACCTATAACAATACACTCTCGCTAACAGGTGGCGACAGTAAAAATTCAGTAAGGTTATCTTACAACGATGTACGCAACAAGTATATCTTGCCAAATACTGGTTATACCTTCAACAGGCTTGCTTTTTCCAGTAACAGCAAACTCAAAAATTTTCAATTATCTACGGGGTTCAACTATTATCATAAGCAAAGTGATAACTTACCGCTTTCGGGTTATAATACCAATTCCTTTATGTATGGGTTGATGTACCGCTCGGCTAACATCCCCGCTTCCTATTATAAGGATTACTGGGATATTAAGGATGTGGATCAGAATAACCTGCTTAACCCTTCTGTTGACAATCCCTATTTTATTCTATATGAGAACCTGAACACTTTAGACCAGGACCGAATTTTCGGTAACGTCACAGCAACCTATAATTTAAGCAAAAAAATGAGCTTAATGCTGAGAGGTGGTATCGACCAAAATTCATCATTCAGAACCACCAGAAGACCATACAGCAGTATCCGATTTGCCGTTGGCCGTTACCAGGAGCAAACGGTAATGATGCAGGAACAGAATTATGACTTCCTTTATAAATACGATGAAAAATTACTCCATGATCTCGACCTTTCTTTCTCGGCAGGAGGTAGTATTTTTAAAAATAAGATCCAAAACAACCTCATCACTGCTGAAAGACTCAGTACTCCCGGAATTTATACGCTTGGTAACGCTAAAGACCGCCCCTTAATTGTGCTCTCACCAGCCAACAAGGAAGTTCAAAGTCTTTATGCCCTGGCCCAGTTTAATTACAAAAACTTTTTGTTCATGGACGTAACCGGTCGTAATGATTGGTCCAGCACCTTGCCAAAAGCCAATAACTCCTACTTTTATTACTCCTTTTCAGGAAGCGCTATAGCCAGTGAAATATTTGATCTTTCTGCCTTTAGGGCATTATCTTACCTAAAGATTAAGGGTTCTGTATCTCAGGTTGGAAATGATACAGACCCTTACCGGACAGGTTATTATTTAACGCCATCAGAATTTGGAGGGAGCTATACCAATCCAACAACCCTGCCTGGTGGTGATAGTCTTAAACCAGAAATTATTACCAACAGGGAATTAGGAATAGACATTCGGTTTTTCGGGAACCGGCTGGGTTTTGATCTTACCTATTACAATGCCAACAGTTCCAATCAGATCCTAACTGTACCCAACGATCCGGCAACGGGTTTTACCGGCAGGATCTTCAATGCCGGATTGATCAATAACAGGGGAATTGAGCTCGCGGTAAATGCTAACCTGCTTCACAAAAAAAGCAAATTGCAATGGAAAACAATGTTAACCTATTCATCCAACAGAAGTTTGGTTAAGGAACTGGCGCCTAATGTGAGTGAAATTATAATGGCCACCGGACCAAGAGGTTTTGTTAAAGCCATTGTAGGCGGATCTATTGGAGATATTTACGGTTCAGGCTATTTGAGAGCGCCCAATGGAGAGATCGTTCACGATGATAAGGGATTACCTTTGATAGATACTGAAAACCTAAAAATATTGGGTTCAGCAGTGCCCGATTTTAAAGCAGGCATCCAGAACCAACTGAGCTATAACCAATTTAGCTTTTCATTCTTATTTGACGGACAAAAAGGGGGTGACATATATTCCTTTTCTCACTCCGTTTTAGGAGGAGCAGGAAAACTGAAATCATCATTACCAGGAAGATATGACGGGATAATTGGAGAGGGTGTAGTGCAAAATGCAGACGGAAGCTACCGTAAAAATGATATCGTAGCCACACCAGGAGATTATTACAACCAAAAGTACCTCAGGGATAATGCGGAGGCAAACATTTTTGACGCTTCCTTTATCAAACTTCGTGAAGTATCACTGGAGTATAGATTTAGCGCAAAACTACTTAAAAGTTTAGGTGCCAATTCCGCATCATTCAGCCTGTATGGTCGTGATCTCTTACTATTTACCAAATTCCCACTCTATGATCCGGAAATCGCCACTTTAAATAGAAATAGAATTGAACCAGGCTTCGAAACCGGGCAATTCCCATCTACCAGGAGTTTTGGCGCTACACTTAAAGCATCATTTTAAATATCTGATATGAAAACACTATTAAAACACCTTCAACTAATATCTTTCCTGCTTGCGGTTAGTCTGGGCAGTTCCTGCACTAAAGATTTTGATCAACTAAATACGGATCCGGTAAGGGTAACCAGCGTAGCGCCGGGAAGCCTGCTTGCACCTGCTCAATTTGATGGCATGTGGCTTATTACCAGGCGTGCTCACCGCTTAAATAATGAAATTATGCAATACACTGTGGAGACAGGTGCGCTGAATGACTTTGCCCGTTATGAATTCAAGGAGAACGAGTTTGATCCCATCTGGACAACACTTTATGTGAAAGCCAACGATATGAGTGAAATGTATAAAAGTGCCGAACAAAGAAATGATGTAAATAATATGGCAGCAGCCCTGGTTATGAAAGCCTGGTTTGTTTCAAACCTTACCGATATGTTTGGCGATATACCGTACACCGAAGCATTTAGAGGCAGGGATGATTTACTTTATCCAAAATACGATTCTCAACAGTCCATATATACCAGCATTTTGGCTGATCTTAAAAAGGCAAACGAAATTTTTGATGAAAACAAAGCTTTTGAAACCACTGATCTGATCTATTCTGGGGATATTATTAAATGGAAAAAGTTTACCAACTCTATGCGTTTGCGTTTACTGGTTAGGGTATCAAATAAATCAGAAATGAATGCCCCCGGGCAGATTGCAGAAATGTTTGGTAATCCTACCAAGTACCCTCTTATTGGCAGTAATGATGATGAAGCAATGATGAGATACTCAGGAACAAAGCCATTCATAAATCTTTTTTTAGAAATGGCTGCCGCAGAATTTAGCGGGAGCAGGAGAATGGGAAAACCACTAATGGATATGATGAACAATACCGTAGATGGCAGAAGGTTTAGGTACGCCACACGCAACACCCCGGGAGCCTATGTAGGTATTCCGAGCGGTTACGATGAGCAGAAAACCATTGCTTTTGCAGATAACGGCGGACTTAAAACTTCTACCCTGGCTACCACATTGAAGGGTGGCTCCTATCCATTCCCTATCCTAACCTGGTCGGAGGTTAACTTTTTATTAGCTGAAGCTGCATTAAAAGGCTGGATTACGGCAGATGCACAATCTTATTATAATAAGGGCATAGAAGCATCCTGGAAACAATGGAACTGCACCTGGGATGGCACCGCCGGAACCACCTATTTGAATCGGCCTACAGTCAGGTTTACCGGTGCAAATGCAAATATGGAAAGGTTAATCGGACAGAAATACATTGCCATGTTTTTCTCAGGATTCGAATCCTGGTATGATTACAGGCGAACAGGCTATCCTGTATTGCCGAAGGGACCAGCGGTAAAAAATGATGGAATATTACCCACAAGATTTGAATACCCGTTAATTACCAAAGCTACAAATAAAGCAAATTATGATGCAGCCGCAGCTAAGATCGGCGGCGATAAATTAACCAGTAAAGTATGGTGGCAAAACTAAAAACAACAATATGAACAAGCAATTATTTCTCTTTAAATGCACAATAGTCTCCGTATTACTATCGGCATTTGTATTTGTTTCCTGCCAAAAGGAAAAAATAGCACAAACCACTGCTACAACGCTGAAGAGGCCTGGTGCAAGCATGACATTGGCAACGGGCAATACCTCAACTTTTAAAGTGTTATCTTACAACATTTACGAGGGCTTCAGAGCTGACTCTGCCCGGATAGCAAAGTTTAAACTCTGGGTAGATACCCTCCAGCCTGCCGCAATTGCGTTTCAGGAGATGAAAGGATTTACCAAGGCAAGTTTGCAGACTTTTGCAGAAAGCATGGGTTTTAATTATACATTAATGCACCATGAAAATGGATTGCCGGTAGCACTAATCTCAAAATTCCCCATTACTGACATCAAGTCTAAGCCTTCTACATTACACCTTATCCAGGCTAAAATCCTTGATTATCACTTTTTTGTAATCCATCTTAATCCAAATACTTATGAAAAACGTAAAGAGGAAATTGGAATTATATTAAATCGTGCTAAACTGATTCCAAAAACTGAAAAAGTATTGATGATGGGTGATTTTAATAATATGTCGCCGCAAGATTCATCGTTCTATGACAACAATGAAACGAAGATGAACCTGGTTAGGGCTTCAGAAATAAATAACCCGGGCACTAAGGTATTGAATAATGGAAAAATTGATTATAATACAATTCAGAGTATGATTGATGAAGACTATCATGACAGTTGGAAACTTTTTCGAACAAATTATGATAAAAGTGCACCAACCAAACTGCGTAGTCATGGGAATTTTACCAGAATAGACTATATATGGATGAATGGAACTTTAGTGAACAGTTATGCAAATTCTTACCTGGTTAAAGATGCTTTTACGGATTACGCATCTGACCACTACCCGATGGTACTAATTTTAAACAGATAATTTTAAAACCAGGTGCATCTATTTAACGCAGCATTGCTGAATTAAATTATGCAATGCAAAATTTCCAATATACCGGGCTACATAGAATAAATCTGGCTTTCATTTTTAATGATTTTTAAGAGGAAATTTAAGGTTTCCTCTTAAATTTTCATGCATACAATAAGTGTGATCTTGATTGTATACTGGTGAAAGCTACTTGTCGATGGTATTTATTTTAATAATTCACAACACAGTTCCTTATCTATTATGAGACATCTGCTACTTTTAATAACCATTATAACCACTTTTTCAGCAAGCGCGCAAAGAACAGGTGAGTTAAAATTTATACCTGCTGATCGATTCACCCTGGTGGGCAAATGCGAACCTACACTTAACCCTTATAACCGAATCGATACCAATAAATATAAAGGCCTGCCGCCCAGAGTAGTGCAATTGCTTAGTCATTCTGCAGGTATTGCGATTTCTTTCAAAACCAATAGTAATGTAATCGCTGCCAAATGGTGCGTTTCAGCAAGCAAGGCACTTCCAAACATGGTTCCTACAGCTCAAAAGGGATTAGATCTTTATATAAAAAATGGACAGAAATGGCAGTTTGCCGGAATAGGCAAAGTAACAGGTGTTTGTAACGAAGAAATCCTGATTGGCAGGATGGATAACACCGAAAAAGAATGCCTGTTATATCTCCCCCTATATGACCAGGTAGACAAACTGGAGATCGGCATCGCAAAAAATGCAGACATCGCTGCAAACAATAACCCATTTGTAAAAAGAGTCCTTATTTATGGTTCAAGCATTGTGCAGGGAACGGGTGCAAGCAGGCCTGGTATGGCCTATCCTGCAAGGCTTTCCAGAGCAACGGGTATCAACTTTATTAATTTGGGTTTAAGTGGAAGTGCAAAAATGGAACCTGAAGTTGCTGATATGGTAGCTGCTATCGATGCTGATGCCTATATCCTGGATTGTGTGCCAAATACGAATCCTGAACTGATAACCGAAAGAACCGCTAACTTCATCAGCACCGTCCGCAAAAGAAATCCTGATCTACCAATAATAGTAATGCAAAGCCTGATAAGAGAAAGTGGTTATTGGGATAAAGTTTTAGGAGCCCAGGTTAGACAGCAAAATATAAACATACAAACTGAAATACTTTCTTTACTGCAAAAAGGTATGAAAAACCTTTACTTTATCACTTCAGAAAATATGATTGGCGATGATCATGAAGGCACAATAGATGGAACCCATCCCAACGACCTGGGATATGACAGGATGATTCAATACATCACTCCTTTGATAAGCGATATTTTAAATAAACATAACATTAAAAACCATTAATAATTTACAGATTTGGTTTTTATCGCTCCAACAAGAGGTTGAAGTTGGCAACTTCAACCGACCATCTAATCATTCTACTTATCTTGAAATTGATAGGATACCATTAAAAAACTGAACCTTTTTTCTTTCTATAATCCTCCTTCTTCTGATACTGCCCTTTAACCAAATGTTTTGTCAGCATACGATAAAATTCATGATTGCGTGGACGGGCTGCGTCATACAATTTTAAAATTGGAGATATATCAGTCATTATATACCTATATAATATATTAATATACTAACTTAGTATATTAATATACCATTATATGCCAGAACAAAACCTAGCAGATTACGAAATCGACCCGGTACATTTTAGTACGCCATTGAAAGCGAATGCTTTTGAGATGGACGATGAGACAAAAATTTCGATGATCTCAGACCATTTTACCAGCATACTTAATATCCTTGGACTCGACCTGAACGATGACAGCCTGAAGAATACTCCGGTCAGGATTGCCAAAATGTACGTTAAAGAAATATTCAGCGGACTTAATCCGGCCAATAAACCTGTTGCAACTCTTTTTGAAAACCGTTATGGGTACAGCGAAATGCTGGTTGAGAAAAACATTGCTGTATTCAGTAACTGTGAGCATCACTTTGTCCCTATTACAGGCAAGGCGCATGTAGCCTATATCAGCAATGGAAAAGTAATTGGCCTGTCCAAGCTTAACAGGATTGTACAGTACTATTCCAGGAGGCCACAGGTACAGGAAAGGTTGACGATCCAGATCGCCCAGGAGATTAAACGCGTAATGGAAACAGATGATGTAGCCGTGATGATCGATGCCAGCCACCACTGCGTCTCCTCACGCGGGATCCAGGATGCCGGCAGTTCAACAGTAACCAGCTCTTTCAGCGGAAAATTCAGGGATGCGGAAACAAGAAACGAATTTTTAAAATATATAGGCCAATGAGGTTTCAAGGTAAAAATATACTGGTAATTGGAGGAAGCTCTGGCATAGGTCTGGATTTGGTGCAGTTATTGAGCAAAGAGGGCGCAAATGTTTACGCCGCATCCAGAAGCAGCTCAGATAGCTGGCCTGCCTCGGTCCGCTATCAACCACTTAATGTGATGGAAAATATGGATGTACTCTCTTCTTTTTTGCCGGATGAACTTCACGGACTGGTATACAGCGTCGGAAGCATCAACCTCAAACCTTTTTCAAGGATTAGCGAAAATGATCTGATAGATGATTTCAGACTGAATGTGGTGGGTGCAGCACGCGCTATGCAGCTTGCATTAAAGTCCCTGAAAAATGTTCACTCGGCATCGGCCGTTTTCATCAGCTCGGTTGCTGCCAGATCAGGTATGGGTTATCATTCCAGTATTGCAACCTCCAAAGCTGCGCTGGAGGGGCTTGCTGTATCGCTGGCTGCAGAACTGAGCGTAAACAGGATCAGGGTAAATGTAGTTTCGCCATCGCTGACCAATACCCCGCTATCCACAAAATTCCTCAATACTCCGGATAAAATGGAGGCTTCTGCAAAAAGACACCCATTGGGAAAATACGGGGAACCGGGAGACATCAGCGCCGCCATTGCATTCCTGCTTTCAGAAGAGAGCAGCTGGATAACAGGGCAGGTGATCGCGATTGATGGCGGCATGGGCAGTTTGAGGACAAACATCTAAGAGGCAGATTAATGATAAGCAGACTGGACAGCCATTTTCCGGGGCAGCGTATTGCAAAGCTCAAATATGCAAAGCCCGGTATTTCCCTTAACCGGTTGTCATAAAAAGTAGTTATGAAAATAGAAAAACTGAATGCGATCATCATAGGCGCCGGAATAGCGGGGCTATCTGCAGCCAGGTTACTAAAACAGGCAGGTAAAAAGATCCTCGTCATTGAGGTATCGGAGCAAGTTGGTGGCAGAGCGGGAAGCGATCATAAAGACGGCTTCATCCTCGACCGGGGATTTCAGGTCTTGCTTACCGCCTACCCAGAAGCCAAAAAGCTCCTGGATTACAAAAAACTTGATCTGAAGGCCTTTCTTCCCGGGGCAGAAATTCTCGATGAACGGGGAAACCATAAAATAGGCGATCCCCTAAGGGAACCTTTGATGCTGATCAAAACCCTTTTTTCCCCTATCGGAAGCTTTGGAGATAAGCTACGCCTGCTAAAGCTCAAACTCAGGCTACATTCCAGTACCGTGGAAGAAATATTCAGCAGAAAAGAAACCAGCACATACTCGTATCTAACCTCCCTGAACTTCAGTGAGCAGTTTATCACAAAATTCTTCAGGCCTTTCTTTTCCGGCATATTTCTGGAAACTGAACTTGAAACATCCAGCAGGATGTTTGAATTCGTTTTTAAAATGCTTAGTGAAGGTGCTGCTGCCGTTCCTGCCCTGGGTATGGGCGAAATCGGTAAACAGCTGGCCGGGTACCTGGATAGGGATGAACTTTTGCTTGGCGAGAAGATCACAGAGATAAAAAACGGCCAGGCTTTTGGCCGCTCCGGGAAAATTTATGAGGCCGATAATATCATTATCGCAACCGAGCCACAAAACCTTTCCCAATCGGCCATGGATACAGATAGGCATTTGAAAAAAGATGCATTAACAATGTATTTTTCAAGCAGGGAAAGAACAGCGCCCTCTAAACGCATCGCGCTGAATGCCATCAGCGGGCAGTTGATCAACAATATTGCCTTTATGGAACATATCGCACCCTCATATGCACCCAAAGGTCAGTCGCTGATTTCAGTTTCTGTCAGAACAGCCCATACCGGCACAAAAATTGGTCTTGAAGAAATGATAAGGAAAGAGCTTATGCAATGGTACCCGGGTTCGGCACAATGGGAATTGCTGGCCACCTATTCCATTCCACACGCCCTTCCCGATAACAGGACTGCAAAAAACGAAATGGATGCGGATACAATGCGCATAAGCAGGAATTGCTACCTATGCGGCGATTACCTGCTGAACGGTTCGATAAACGGCGCAATGAAAAGTGCCCGTATTGTTGTAGAGGAAATACTTAAAACGGATAGCTGATAACGCTGTTTAAAAACATAAACCATAGCATCATGATGTACAACCTTTTAAGTGAACTTATCTCGCTTGTTAAAACTTATGAAAGCAGCAATGATAACCCGGTAGCAGAACTGGCTCCATTCCTCAGCTGGCTCAATGGCCGCCATGGGAACAGGGAAACAACCGTCCCTAACCCTCAATGGGAAGGCAAAGCCAGGGGGCGTTCGGCAGACAGCGTGATCAACACCTCGCTGGTCCACCTGTACCGTTATGCCAGGCTGTATGCAAAAGCAGCTATTGCTGAATCTGCCTTTTCCACACCAGATGAATTTATCTACCTGATCTGCCTTGCCTCAGGCGGAAGTATGAGTAAAACTGCACTGATCAGACAGAATGTTCATGAAAAGGCTACAGGTACACTGATTATCAACAGGCTGCTAAAAAAAGGTTTGGCAGAGCAGCAGACCACCGATAACGATAAAAGAAGCAGGATCATCAATATTACCGCTAAAGGGACGGAGGAATTGAACAATAGTATAGAAAACATCAAAATGGCTTCAGCAAATGTTACTGAGCCGCTTTCCGCTCCGGAAAAAATGGAACTGATTGCTTTACTGCTTAAGCTGGAAGATTTCCATAGTGAAAGGAAATTATTGGAACAAACGCCAACTAACTTTATGACATGATTAGGTTAGTGGAGGCTAAAAGCGCCACTTCATTAATCAAACTTTCGGGGTGGAGGGTAACAGTAAAATGAACATTCAACCAGCCATATAAAATAAGGACACAGTATATTTCAGTCAACTGACCGCCAAATCTGTCAGCTTCACCATAATTGGAAAAGTTTAATGTATTTTTTTCATAAGTTTAAGCGATGGATAAAAATGAGCGACGAATTTCCTGGTATAGTTCGCTGTTAATTGCCTTATTGGTAAATACACCGAAGTTGCTGGCTTTACGCGAAAAGGGAATTGTAGCACAATACTGGCATTTTAATCCTTTGGAACTACTCTATCAGTTTTTATTCAATCTGCTTTTCTGCGGATTGATATTCCATTTAAACCTGAATCCCTTTTCAAAGCTGAGCGTTTACCGTGAAAAAAATAAAATTAGTCTCTACGTTATTTCAAATGTATCAATATTCATTTTAGCTGTTTTTTTGGGAGGCGTAATGCAAAACAAATTATTTTTTACGGCGCAATTGCCTAAGGCTTACCTGGCAGGCAACTTCGTACGGTTATTCCTGAGTAGTATCTTAATAACTATTCTGATTAAAATTGTCCTGCTTGTCCGTTCCTCTAAAAATAAAGAAGCAGAAAACGAGCAGCTCAAAATGGCCTACATGCAAACAGAACTGGAGCTTTTGAAAGAGCAGATGAACCCACATTTTCTATTCAATTCTTTAAGCAGCCTCTCAGGTGTTATCAGGGAAAACCCGGCCCTGGCACAAAAATATGTCCGCGATTTATCTACCGTTTTTCGCTATGCTTTAAACCCTTCCAAAAATAATCTTGTAACACTCAGCGATGAATTAACAATGCTAAAGGCATTTGCCCGGCTCGTAACCATGCGCCTGGAAAATGCATTTAAAATGGAAGTTAACATCCCTGCTGAAGCGTTGAATTATAAATTACCCCATTTAACTTTACAGCCTTTATTAGAAAATGCCGTGAAACACAATGCGGCAACCTTAACAAAGCCCTTAAATGTAAAGCTGTATATGGATGATGACTTGCTGGTGCTGGGTAATAACCTCAATGAAATTCCAACGCCTGAAAGCAGCAACGGTATGGGACTCGCAAACCTGAATGAACGTTTTAAGATTATGTTGAAAAAGGAAATCGAAATAAGTAAAAGCGGAAACGAGTTTCTGGTAAAAATTCCATTAGAACCATGAGCACCATTCGTACTGTTATTGTAGAAGACGAGGCCGTTACCGCCAGGAACTTAATCCATTTACTGGGAGAAATAGCGCATGATATTGATATAGTTTCAACATTAAGCACCGTTGAAGAAGCAACCAACTGGCTTGCCGGCAATGAAAACATGTACGACTTAATTTTTATGGATATCAGGCTTGCTGATGGATTATCTTTTGATATTTTCAAACGAATCAACATCGATAAACCCGTAATTTTTGTAACCGCATATAACGATTACGCCATCACGGCTTTCAAAAACAATGGTATCGATTACATCCTGAAACCTTTTGACGGGGAAGAAATTGCTCATGCTGTTAACAAATACAAAAGATGGATTGGCAATGCTACGCCACAGGTTTTGCCTGTATTTACAGATTTAGCCGCACAAATTGGCAACCTTTCAAAATCTTACAAAAAGTCTTTCCTTATTCATTACCGCGATAAACTGGTACCGGTAGAAACGGCTAAAATTTCGTGGTTTTATACGGCTAATGAAATCGTTTATGCCAGAACTAACGACGACAGGCAATTTGTAATGGATTTTACCATGGAACAGCTGGAGCAGCAGCTTGACCCGGATACTTTTTTCCGGGCAAACCGCCAGTTTCTGATCAACCGCCGGGCCATAACCGAAGTTGAATTTTATTTCAACGGGAGATTGTTGGTTAAAGTAAAACCAATAGCAGAAACGCAAATCCTGATCAGCAAAGCCCGTGTACCTGAGTTTAAAAAATGGATGAACACTTAAATCGCTTCACCCTTTTGTTTTTCAGCTTCACCTGTTTTTAGTCCACATCAAGATTTATTTTTATTCAACTTTATCATGTCCTAACAAGGCAGCATTTAGTTAGATAAAAATGAAAAATCACATCGGTCCATATCGCATTTACATCCTGTTATTCCTTTCTGTGTTCATTCTTGCCGAAATCATCTGGAGCTGGAAGAAAGAAAAAGGCGCTTATGATGTTAGGAAACTTTTTCCAACCTCACTATTTTTGCAGGCTTTCAGTTTTCAAAATTCATATTTGCAGGGTATCAATTAACCATTCTGGGTTTCTTTGCAAACCTGACTCCAATTAAACTGCCGCATAATGCCTGGGTTTTCGGGCTAACATTTATCGCCGCAGATTTTACTTATTACTGGTTCCATCGCCTCTCACACCTCTGGAAACCGCTTTGGGCATTTCATTTGGTCCATCATTCGGCCATGCACATGAATTTAACGGCAGCCTACCGCCTCAACTGGTTTTCAGTAATTGTGAGTCCATTGTTTTTTATCCCGGCAGCATTATTTGGTTTGCCTACCGATTTTATTGTGATTTCTTATGTGCTAAACCTTACCTACCAATTTTTTCTACACACTGAAGCCGTTGGAAAATTGGGCCCGATTGAGCATGTAATGGATACACCGTCATCACACCGGGTTCACCATGGAAGCAACCCCATTTACATCGATAAAAACTTTGGCGGTGTTTTGATTATCTGGGATAAACTATTTGGAACTTATCAACCCGAAACAGAAAAAGTACGGTATGGCCTGACTACCGGTTTTTTAAGTTATAATCCCTTCCGCCTGGTGGCACAGGGCTTTATCAACTGGTTTAAGCCAGAAAGTTCAACCCCGGGTAATCACACTTCAACGCCACATCTTTCAGTGTCGCCTGAAAAGCAGAAACACGCATTAAATTAATCTGTCTATTTAATAAAAAAAACACATGATGAAAAAGTTCATTTTAATGATCAGTATTGCATTTTCAAGTGTCTTACTTACAAACGCCCAAAGCAGAATAGTGGTAAGAACTCCTGCCAAAAGAATCATAGTACATAGCCGCCGGGTGGATACTAAGCCTGTAGCAAGAATTGTTGTAATAAAACCTGCACCAATTGTGGTGGTAAAACCTGCTTTAAGGAGGCGGGTAATTGTAGTTCATCACTAATCTTAAGCAATTTTATATTTTTAAATCAGTAGAAATCAAATCATGAGAACCCCTAAAATCACAAATTTCTATGTTGCTTTACTGGTCTTATCAGTTTCCAATTTAACCTCAGCATTTGCTCAAAATAAAGCAAATGATTTAAAACATAAAACACCCGAAGAGCGGGCTAAATTTCAAACGGAAATGATGAGGACTAAGCTCAACCTAAATGCCCAACAGCAAAGTAAAATTGAAGTAATAAACTTAAACTATACTAAAAAGTTCGAGCCCATTATAAAAAGTAGCGATCGTAAAATCACACGCTTTAAACAAGTAATGTGTTTACAGAAGGCAAAGGATGAGGAACTGAAAAAGGTATTCACTGCCGGCCAGTATCAGCAATACGAAAAGTTTAAAGAGACGTTAAAAAGCACATTAAAAGATAAAATGTAACATGAAAAATTTACTCAGACTTTGTTTTTTACTATTGGTTTTATCAGGCTGCGCTAAAGGAGGCGATTCGCCGTCAACCGAACCTGTAGATGATGATTTAGATGGGCCAATTTCCCGGCCTGCATCCGGATATGGAGCTGATGGCAGTTACAAGGTTGCAGAGATTAATTTTGCAAACCCAACCTATCCAGGCACCAATGTAACCATTTTTTATCCTGCCGGGATTACCTCACCTAAAGGAACTATTTTCTATTCACATCCTTATGGCGGCGAAGATAAAAATTACGCCAAAGGCCTTTTCGAGTTCATTGCAAAAAAAGGTTTTGTGGTGGTTTTTGTTCCTTATCCAACAACCGGAGTAAGTATAGATGATAGATATAACACACTCTGGGCGGGATTTTTAAAAGCAGCAACGGATTATCCGAATCTTATTGATAAAACCCGTGTTGGCTTTATGGGGCATTCTTTTGGTGGAGGTGCTTCAATTGCCCTTGCCTATAAAGCTTTCACCGATTTTGGCTGGGGACAAAATGCCCGTTTTCTTTTCACCATGGCGCCCTGGTACAGCTATCAGATTTCCGATGCACAACTTCAGAATTTCCCTGCCAATACAAAAATGATTGCCCAGGTATATGATGAAGATATCATTAACGACCATCGTTTAGCGATAGATATCTTTAAAAGCATCAGCATTTCTGCTGCTGAAAAAGATTTCATCTACATCAGATCAGCCACAATTGCCGGATATACTTACCACACAGAACACACCATGCCAAATACAAGAACAGCGTTTGATGCTTATGATTATTATGGCATTTACCGCCTGCTCGACGCCATGATGGATTATAGCTTTAATGGCAATCAGGCTGCAAAAAATGTCGCTTTAGGAAACGGTTCAATGGAACAGATAAGCATGCCTGGTTATAAAAATGAAGTTTTGCCACGGTTAGAAGTAAGCGATAATCCGGTGCCTAAATATGCACAAAGCCGATATGAATTTCAGTGCGGCAATACAGTTAACCCGAGGATTGGAAATTGTAATTAAAAATATGAAGAAGTTATTTTTTATGGTTTCGATTTTATTGTATTGCGGAAATCTAAACGCACAAAATTTTTCTAAAATCGATACCTGGCTACAGGACCACGCCGATATAATGGGTGGAAGAGTTTACCTCCTGCTCTGCAAGGATGGAAAAATTGTATATAGCAAAGGAGTAAGTGAGCTTTCTGCAAAACAGAAAATGATGGGAAAAATCCTGGCCAAAAGACAAGGCAAAACCACCGATTTCAGTGATTATACAGCCACAACCAGGCAGCAGATTGCCAGTTGTAGTAAATGGCTTAGTGCTGCTTTGGTTATGACTTTTGTTGATGAAGGTAAGCTGAAACTTAGCGATACGGTTGGCAAATATCTTCCGGTTTTATCTAAATCGGGCAAAGGCAAGATCACCATTAGCGATTGCTTATCGCACATGACTGCCATAAAATCACCTGATTTAAAAGAGAGTTTAAGCGAAATGCGGCAAATCAATAGTATGGATGAGGCCATCCAAATGATTGCTGCCTTACCAATGGAGGGCGAGCCCGGAAAGGTTTTCCGATACAGCAATACAGGATTGCAAATCGCCGGAGCGGTAATTGAAAAAATCAGTGGCAAGCGCTTCGAAACCTTGTTTGCCGAAAGAATAGCCAGGCCTTTAGAGATGAAAAATACCGATTTCGGGAAAGGTAAAGTTGCATTGCCTGCAGGCGGAGCGAGCAGTACGCCAAACGATTATATGAATTTTCTTACTATGATTGTAAATAAGGGCATGTTCAATGGCAGGCGCATCCTATCGGAAAACAGCGTAAACCAAATGCAAATTAACCGTGTAACCGGTGAGGTTAACAAAGTGTACACACCCAACGAGGCAGGTAATTTTGGTTATGGCTACGGGGAATGGATAATAGAAAATAGCAAGGCAAACAAACCGGGTAATGCTGTTAGCAGTCCGGGATTATTCGGTAGTTTTCCCTGGGTTGATAACCAAAAGAAAACCGCTGGTTTCCTGATGGCCTTTTACCTTAATAATAAAGGAAGACACGAATACTATGTTGAGTTGAAGAAGTTAGTTGATGAAGCATTGAAGTGAAAGCAGTATATTCTTTAAAATGAGGTGTCTGTAAGTGCTGTTCGTAGGCGGCTTTGTTTTATAAAAATATGGCGGGGTGCATTTATTCTCAGAAGTCTGCGTTTGAGGGGTCCACTGCGTCATGGCAAAGGGGGTTGTTACCGCAGGAATGGTATTGGCGTTCAGCGCATTACCTTTTGCATGCTTTAATGCAGCGTTGGTTGTCGCAGAACCTGTTCCAGCCATTGTTTCACCGTACTTTGCCAATTCCTGTGCCCCTAACGGGGGCACAGGAAAAACAACATGGTTAAACTGGTGATAAATAAAAATTAATAGTTCATCGTCTTCATTTAAAGGCAATTATTTCCTTGATATTTTTTGCACATCTTTATAGATGATGGGAATTTTGCCAGCCTCCTCAGGTATAGAGACGTTCTGAAGACGCAAGCCTGATACATCATCGATAACCATCGCCGGACGAAAATCTGGCTTTTCAAGGCTAACTTTAAAATTAATCAGCTTGATATTCCTGGCATGCCTTACATACAGACCCCAGGCAGGAAGCTCACCAAACATAGAAAATTCAGGATATCCTGCAACGTTTTCCGTTATGGAAGACAAGGAATCAAGGCTTACGAAGGCCTTATCCTTTTTTGCGCCGCCGCCATAGGATATTTCAATATCCCTGAGGGTGACATCTTCCACATGGTGTCCGGGAATTCCGGTGATGGAGGCAGGAACCAGATTATGGGCAGCTACTTTTGGCAGCGGGCCTTCCAGCGGATATCCGATATCGGGCTTTCCGGAAGGAACCTCGACTTTTACGTTCTCAATCAGCACATTCTTCAGGCTGCTGTAACGATTATCCTTGTTGCGGTGCCCCAGGCGGATAAAGATCGCATTGCCAGTATTTGTTCCACGCACGTTTGAGATCTTTACATTCTCCAGAAAAGCACCATCCACGGTTTCGATGGCAATTGCCGACCGGTATGTATCATACACCACCAGATTTTTCGCGGTAATGTTTCTAAATCCACCCAGGGACCCTGTACCAATCTTAAATCCATTGGCACTGGAGCGCATGGTGCAATTTTCAATCCATACGTTCTCACAAACCCCATCCGGAATCTCAGACTTTAAACAGATTGCGTCATCAGCGGAGTTAAAGTGGCTATTGGTGATCATCACATCACGGGAATCCACAATATCGATGCCGTCATTATTCCAATAAGAAGTACTGAGTACGGTAATACTGTCTATGTTTACATTTCTGCATTCTTTATAGTTCTGCACCCAGCTTGCGGCATTCTTCATGGCGATTCCTATCACCCGCACTTCCGTACACCCTTTGAAATAAACAAGATTGGGACGATTTTCTTCCTGTGGCCGCTTGTTCCGGTACGCAGTATCCTGAAGCTTTCCCGCTCTAAGCAGTTCGAACATGTTAAACATCAGCTCATGGGCCTGACCGTCTATAATCCCTTTGCCAGTTATAGCGATGTTTTTCTGACCAAAAGCGGATATTACCGCCATCTTACCGGCGCTGTAATCCATGCGACGGGCACTGCCAAGCAACACAGCACCTTTGGACAGATACAGTTCTACATTGTTCTTCAACAGAAGTGGGCCGGTTACGAAATTTCCAGATGGCACAATCACCTTTCCTCCTCCACTGGCCGAGATTTGGTCGATCGCCTTTTGAATGGCATCTGCATTGTCCGGAAGCGCTACCTTTGCCCCATAAGATATAATACTAACGCTTTTTTGGGCAAATGCTGCAAAGCCGGTAAAAATGAGCCCTATTAAAAATAATACATTGAATTTCATGCGGGTGTTGATTAAAAATGAAACTAATAGCCTGGATTTTGAGGAAATGGTGCCCCACGGTTTAAATCAATCTGGCTTTGAGGGATTGGACGGAGTAAATGAAAACTTTTTAAGGAATTTGAAGCCTTGGCTTCTTCATTATAAAGAAGTACTCTGGATAGTAGTTTGTTGGTGCGTTTCAACTCCAGCCACCTGAACTCCTCTCCTGCGAGTTCGCGTGCACGTTCATCTAAAATATCATCCAGCGTGAGCGCCGTGACCTGCAATTCTGAAGCATAGGTATTTCCACTTGATGGATTTGTTCCGGTTTTTGCAGCCCTGGTCCGCAAGGCATTGAAATACTGAAGCGCTTTGGGTAAATTACCTGCCTCAAGAAAAGCCTCTGCGGCCAACAGGTATGTTTCACCTAACCTAAAAATATAGGTATCCCTTGTTCCGCCATTATCCGCGAAGGCTGCATTTGGGTCCCGGAATTTCTTAAATAAAGGAAAAGTGCGGGTATTTCCGGCAAATGGTGAAGTACGGTATTCTGTCGGGTTAAATACATAATATTTTTTCGTGGCTTTCTGTGCAGGCGTAAAAGCCACATCCGGGTAATACACTACCGTATCACCAGCCACAAAGTTACTTCCGTTTGCGGTCCCCGCAGTTTGTGCAATCAGCGCATTCCAAACTGTTGCCTGGTAACGCGCGTCACGGGTCTTATCAAAAAGACTAAAGAAATACGGATCAGGCACGGAGGCATGCGCCGTTGCAGGACGGTTGTAAAAAACAGACCTCCCTATAGGCAAAATATTGGAAGAGTCCCAAAGGAGATATTGCTGCTGTGCGTTTCCTACAGCCGCTGTTCCTGCTGCCAGGGTTCCTCCGGCAACAGCCGGTAAGCCCGCCTTGCCCATAAAATAAACCTGGTTGGTGGCCACATTGGTGCTGTATTGCACCGAAAAAATAACCTCAGAGTTGACCTGAAAGTTGGCTACCGAAGGATCAAACAGCGTTGAATACGTTGGCCGTAGCGTGTAGGTGCCCGAAGCGATTAACGTTTCTGCCAGCGTAGCCGCCTGTGTAAAGTCTGTTGTCCCCAAGCCAAAAGTTTTATATCCACGCGTTAAATACACTTTCGACAGCAAATGCTGTGCAAACCCTCTGGTGATGCGTCCAAAGTCGGGGGTGGTAACCGGTAACCCGGTGATGGCTTCCTCCAAATCTTTGATGATCTGCGTATAAACCTCACGCTCTGGTGCGCGTGAAAATGAATTGCTTACGTCAACTGTTCTGGTTAGTACCAGGGGAACATCTCCAAAAGTTTCGACAAGCAGGTAATAGCAATAAGCCCTCAATGCCTTTGCTTCTCCTATACGTGCGTTTAGCGTAGCCGCATCCATGCCTTGTACCTGTGTTGCCCAGTACAAGGTGGTGTTGGTGCCTCCAATGGTATAATACAATTGCTTCCAATAATTATCTACATCGGGCAGTGCCGAGTTCAGGGAAGCATTGTACATATTTAACGCATTCACGTCTGTGGTTTGAAGCGACGAGTACACATCGGTACCCAGGTTATGCAGATTGCTCATCCCGGCAATGTACCTGAGGTTTGGATAATTGGACCTGGATAAATCCTCGAAGCCCTGTTTGGTCACAAAATAAACCTGATCGGTTGCTGCGCCAAGGTTGGTTTCATCAATATATTTTTTACAGCCTGTGCTGCCTGCTACCAATGCGATTAGAAAAAATGGCAGCAATTTGTTTTTTAAATATTTCATATCAAATATCTTACGATGCTGAGAAAATTATAGAGTTAAATTAACACCAAAAATGAACGTACGGGTGCGAAAGCTTTGCAGACCAAAGGAGTTCAGATCGGCAGTTTCCGGGTCCCATCCTATAAATTTCGTCCAGATAAATGGGTTGTAAGCAGTGGTATAAAGCCTGAAACTGGTCATTCCTAGTTTTTCGGCCAGCTTTTTTGGAGCTGTATAGCCCAATGTCATGTTACTGATCTTGGTATAAGATGAGTTCTGATAAGTTGCAACTGTCCTGCGGGTTGCATCGGTTTCGATGGCATTATTAGCCCAGGTATTGCTGGGGTTGCTCACTGTCCAATAACTGCGTTGATAAGCGCCGAACCTGGCCCTTCCCTGATCTCCGTTTAAATATTGGTCTAAAAAGGTACTTTGCTGTGTAGTACCCTGGCGGGTATAAACCGTAATACCAAAATCGAAGTTCTTAAAGGTAAAGTTGTTGGTAATTCCGCCAAACCAATCTGGAATATCACTCCCCTGAACTACCCTGTCATCAGCAGTAATCTTATTGTCGTTGTTTACATCTAATAACTTGTACTGTCCGGGCTTTTGTCCATAAACTGCCGCTTGCGTAGCCTCGTTCGATTGCCAAACACCTATAATTTTATAGTTGTACAATACCCTGGCTTTTTCGCCGATAAACCTGGCGTTTCCAATATCATTTGCGCCATTTCCGAAAAGGTCAATAATGCGGTTATTGTTTTTGGAATAATTGAAGTTTGTTGTCCACTTGAAATCACCCGAAGTTATATTTACCGTATTTAAACCTACTTCTATCCCACTATTGCGGATTGACCCAATATTGGCAGTGATTGTGCCGTAACCATTGGCTGCTGGTATTTGCTGTGGCAGCAGTGTTCCGTTTGCCGTTTTGTTGTAATAATCAAACGTTAAGGCAATGCGGTTGGAAAATACATTCAGTTCCAAACCAGCGTTATATTCTGTTGTCTTTTCCCACGTAAGTGCGTTTGGAGCAAGATTTGCAACACCCGATCCATTGGCATTAGCACCATTAAAATCATAGAAACTTGTAGAAACCGCTGACTGGGTTACATATGGATAAAAATAGGTTCCATTAACCGCAGCATTTCCTGATTTACCATAACTGAACCTGAGTTTCAGGAAACTGATAAAATCGATGTTCTTGATAAAATCCTCTTCACTTGCTACCCATCCAAGCGCTGCGGAAGGAAAGAATCCCCACTTATTGCCATCAGAGAAAATTGAATTTCCATCAGCACGGCCAGTCAATGTTAAAAGGTATTTTCCCTTATAGGTATAATTCCCCCTAAAGAAATAAGAGCTGATGGTTTGCTTGCTGTATGCACTTGAGACGGTTGTGGCCGGTGCCACACCATTAATTGTGGTAACGTTGCCAACATTGTACCAAAGTGAGCGGTAGGGCAAGCCCGAAACCGATATCAGGTTGTTATCTGCCTGGTAATAGTTCAGGGAGTTACCTAGGGTAAACTCAAGCTTGTGGTCATTCTTTATCGTTTTGTTGTAGATCAATAAATTATCCAATGTGTAATTGAACAAGTGATTTGCACTATTCGTTGCCGCATTCGGGCGGGTTCCTGCACCTATTTTCGAGTAGGTATCGGTATAGGTTCCTGCTCTTTGGAAAGTTACATCTGGTGTAAATGATGTACGAAACTTAAGTCCCTTGAACAGGTTTACCTCTGCAAAGATATTTGGCAACATGCGGATATATTGTGTTTTTCTTACCTCATTATCAAAATCGAATAACGGGTTGGTAATCTGAGCCTCGGTCTCATACGCGAAAAATCTGTTTGAACCGTCAGCATTATAGGCACTCCCTGTTGGGCGCAGACGATAAGCACTCCTAAAGGCCTCGCCACTTCCTAAATTCAGGTCTGCAAACGTACCATATAAAGATGCACCGATCTTAAAGGTCTTGTTCAGGGTCTTTTCTAAACCCACCTTTAAAGTATATTTCTTGGTATTTTCTACATCAACAGTCCCCTCATATGACTGATAGCCAGCTGAAAGGAAATATAAACTTTTTGGATCACCCCCTGTGATAGATAGGTTGTGGTTTGTTTGCAAGCCATTTTGCTTAATTAAATTGACCCAATCGGTATAGTTCCCTGATGCAATATTTGAAAGTTCAGTTGGAGAAAAGATCTGTGCGTCGGTATAGGTTACATTTGGCGTAACGTTTGTTCCAAGCGTGCGGTAAAACTCACGTGCGTAATCGACAAATTCCGGACCAGTCATTACCTGCGGCAGGTTATAAGCATTGGCAATGCCGATATAGCCATCATAACTGATCTTCGTCTGACCACTATTTCCCCTTTTTGTGGTCACGATGACAACACCATTTGCACCCCTGGACCCGAAGATTGCGGTTGAGGACGCATCCTTTAATACGTCCATCCGCTCTATATCAGCCGGATTGATGTCATTAATGTTTGAAACCGGAATTCCATCAACTACATAAAGGGGTTGCGTATTTCCATAAATCGAATTTACACCCCTAATCTCGATAGTCATATCTGCTCCAGGTTTGCCCGAACTTCGTTTTACATCTACACCTGCCAAACGGCCTTGCAAAGCTTCCTGAGCGTTGGGTGCACGGGATTTCACAATATCTTCTGCATTTAAAGAAGCTACACTTCCTGTTAAATCGCTTTTTTTCCTGGTTCCATAACCAACTACCACAACTTCGTTCAGCGATTTATTATCTGCTAAAAGTTTTACTGTAATACTTGAGCTTGCATTAACAGGCATCTCCTGTGTATTATAACCTATATATTTAAACACCAGAATATCGCTTACACTACCAACGGTAATCTTGAAATTACCATTAGGATCCGTTATTGTTCCCTTACTTGTCCCTTTAATGGTTACACTTACACCAGGGATTGGCAAGTCTTTCTCATCAACAACCTTACCTGTGATATCAATTGCAGCAATTTCCTTTTTTACCGAAACCGGCGATTGCAGTTGAGCATCAATCAGGATTACCTTGGTTTTAAATACCTGATAATTGATGTGGTACTGTGTTAATAATTTATCTAATACCTGCTTAATGGTTTGGTTATCAAACTGTGCGGATATTCTCGTGCTTGTTTGTACCACATCCTGGTTATATACGAATTCAACCCGATGAGTCTTGCCCAGCAGTTTTAACACATCACCCAATGATTTGTCATGTACTGATAGATTTATTCTCTTATTTAGGATTTCCTGTGCAGAAATCGGCTTTGAATAGGTAATACCAGTCATGAGGATGATAAACAAAATCTGACTGAAGGTTATTTTCATAATCTTGCACCAATGATGCGAATGAAGTAAACAAAAATTCATAAATTTGAAATGATTGTATTTTGAAAAAAAATATAATAGCAAGCCCCTTCACCAATTTTATTGATGTTCCTAATGGGCTGAAATTCCAGGTACAGAAGTGTGACAGCACTTTTGTACCCTTTTCGGAAATATTTTGGGAATAGATTTTAAGTAGGTAATGACTTTCTCATACTCGTTAGGTTTTGGTTAGTTAGTTATTTATTATTTGGTACTGTAAAGCGAAATGTTCTTTCCGCTTATCTCATAATTCAAATTCATAGAAGCTTTTAATACCTCCAGGACCTCAGCCAGGTTTAATCCATCCAGGTCAGCTGTCATTTGCTTGTTATTAAGAGATATATCCTCAATCCTGACATCCACATTAAACTTGCTACCCAGTTGTTTTACTATATCTGATAATTTATCATTATCAAAAGACAGATTTACCTGTTTCCAAACGCCCATATCTGTCATATCTACTTTACGTTCAGCAACTAACAAATTGTTGTTCTTTGTAAATATTGCTTTCTGATCTGGTTGGAGCATAATCTCTCTGGCATTCAGTTGAGCTCCAGCCTTATCGCCCTCACTCCCTTTCCGGCTTACCGAAACCTTTCCCGTAAGCACTTTAACAAAAGCCTCCTTTGCCTTTTCATCATCCAGGACAGAAAAACTGGTTCCCCAAACCTTAGTTACCAAATGAGCACTTTTAATAATAAAAGGCCTTTTTGGATTTTTGGTCACTTCAAAAAAACAATCACCTGTCATGGATACGTTTCTGGCATTCAACGCAAATTTTTTAGGAAAAGTAAGTTTGGAGTTTGGCCTTAACCATACCACGGTACCATCTTCAAGTACCTGTTTCATGATATTTTTTGAGCCGTTATAAACCGCATTATTGAGTGCTACCTGAACAGCAACCTCTTTACGCATCACGGGGTCGAAAATAAAAAATTTGGCACCAATAAAAATCAACAGTACCGCAGCTGCTCTAAACCACCAGGACTGGAAGAAAGGAGTTCTGTTTCTCATTTCCACATCCCCTTCTGAAAAAAGCACTTCACTTTCCGTATTACTTAAAATTTTTGCATACATCCTATCTTTTAACAGTATTTGCTGATCTTGTTCAAGATCGTTGATAACATCAGGGCGATCCTGATATTTGTCATACCATTGATTGATGGCAGCGATCTCCTCTGGGCTACATTGTCCCTTTAGGTATTTATCCAATAACTGAGATAGCTGAAATGTGTTCATGCCTGAAGAATTGTATCGGTTTATATAATGGTTATATTAAGATGTCGTTTGACATGCATCAATCCCTTGCTCTTTTTTAAAAAAAACTTACTTTAATAAAAAAAGAATTAAAAAAATAGATAAATCACTGATAATCAACCGGAAATGCTGAAGCGCTTTTGTAAGGTGGCCCTCAACGGTTTTTTCTGATATGTTTAATAGTGCAGCGATTTCTTTATTTGATTTGTGTTCCGTCCTGCTCATTTCGTAAACGGTTTTACACTTTGCTGGTAATGCCGCAATTACCTTAGCAATCAGCTGCATCAGATCCTTTAAATGGATATTTTCCTCATTAGAATTATCGACAGGAAAATTCAGCTGGCTTTTTTTTATAAAAGTGTCCTTTATAAGTTCCTTGCGGTAATAATCGATTACACTATAGCGAACAGCGGTATATAGATAGGCACCAAGATTAGAAGCCAGGTTGACCGATTGTCGTTTTTCCCAGTATTTAGTAAATACATCCTGAACAATCTCTTCACATGCCTCACTATTAGAAAGCCTCTTATAGGCCGAACTATATAATTTATCCCAGTAGCGGTTATAGATTTCAGAGAATGCAGCAATATCACCCTGTTGTATTAACAATACAAGATCTTCTTCAGCATGATTAATGTATGCACCTTTTGGTTTTTTTGCCACAGGTTAATTATTGCAGATGATAAAAAACATAAAGTAAGCGATTTATTAATAATTAACCAACTTACTGGCTTATCTGCTAAGCGTACTCAATATAGAATCGATTAATGAAGCAAAAAACAAATACTTTCTTGAATTTATTCGTTTTTTTTAGCCAGACATAGCCCATTTAGTCAGCCCCACCTCCCATATCACCCAATATACCAGGCTAAAATGTAACTGGTGCTTCGCCCACCACCTTCTTCTTTCAGCATTACGCCCCGTTCAACAAGATTTTGTATATCCCGCGTTGCGGTGTCCTGAGAGCATTTTGCAATCTTCGCCCATTTAGAAGAGGTCAGCTTGCCATCGAATCCTTCCAGCAATTTATTGAGCATTAGATGCTGCCGTTCATTGATGGATAGCAGTTGAGGGTTTTCCCAAAACTTCGCTTTACGCAAAACTTTTCCTAGCGTCTGGTCCGTATTGGCTAATGCGCGTTCGTAACATCCGAGGAACCAACTCAGCCATTCGGTTATATCCAAAGTTCCTTTTTGGGTTTGCTCTAATATGTCGTAATAGCGGTTGCGTTCTAATCGTATTTGCGCAGACATGCTGTAGAAGCGTTGTGCGGTCTGATCTGCCCGGGTTAATTGCATATCAGCAATGGCACGTGCAATACGACCGTTTCCGTCATCAAACGGGTGAAGGGTAACGAACCATAAATGTGCAATAGCAGCTTTCAACACGGGATCAATCGTCAGTCCAGTATTGAACCATCCGATAAAGGCAGCCATTTCTTTTGCCAGCATTTCAGAATCTGGTGCCTGAAAATGGACTTTCTCCCGCCCCAGTGCGCCAGAGACAACCTGCATCGGATCAGCCTTGCTATTGTCGCGCCAGTTGCCGACGACGATTTTATGCATTCCACTCCGTCCGGTTGGGAACAGCGCACTATGCCAACCGAACAATCGATCATCACTCAATGGTTCCGCGTAACGCTGGGTAGCATCAAGCATCATTTCGACTACACCGTCTACATGCCTATCTGACGGAATAAGTCCGCCAATTTCCATTCCCAGGCGCCGCGCAATTGAAGAACGTACCTGATCGGCATCTAAAACCTCTCCCTCGATCTCGCTCGATTTTAATACGTCCTGTGTTAATGTTTGTAAGTTAGCTTCTGCGCGCAAGCCAAAGCCAAGCCCTTCCATTTTGCCGAGTATTCGCCCTTGGTTATGGCGCGCATTGGTCAATAATGGCGTAATTTCGCTGTCATCCCATGTAAAATTAGGCCAATCTTTTTGTTGATAGATATACATAGCTACATTCTCCGCATTATTTGCGGTAAATGTAGCGCATATTCTCCGCATTGTCAAGTTATTCTCCGCAAGCGTTGCGGATATAGTAAGTACTAATCTCCGCATTCTATTGTAAGTCTTCCTCACAGATCAAAATTCAGGCGCTTATCTGTGAGGAAGATTTATTGAAAAATTAATTAAATCCCAATTTTCTAAAATTTAAACCTGGCAATAAAGAGATACAAACTATAAGGATAGTCATTGTGTCTCTTTAAATGAGTTGAGTCAGTTAATAGTTTATGTTTTCTAAAGAGAAATTAAATGATACAGACAATTTTCCAGGACCGCCACCAGTCATAACAATATCAGCGCTTGAAATGCCAAACAAATTAATTTCAGAGTTAACTTGAGAAATAATAGCAGAATTCATTACATCACCTTCTTCTAGCTGCGAAACCACGCCTATATAGATTCTTGGCTGTATTCGGTAGAACAATTTCAAATCAGTCGTTCCGTCACCTGCTCATTCTTCTGACCTGAACCCAAAAGTTTTGTCTAACTTTTCGGGGTCACATCAGATTAAGCCTCATCTATAAAAAAACATTTAGTATAGGCGTCATTTTTTAAGATAGCTTAAAAATTATCCCCTTTCATGTTTCCATCTTTGTATGAACGTGATAACAAAAAGATGACTAAGCCAATCCCGCAGCCAAAAATATATCCCATTGTAAAAAACCTCCCGGAACTTGATGCCGAGGCACCGATCCAAAGCATGATGCGCCTGACCAAAGAATATGGCGGAATCTATAAAATGCAATTGGGAGACGAAACCGTGATCATACTGAGTGATCCTGATCTGGTAAACGAAGTATGTGACGAATTAAGGTTTGACAAAAAAGTACATAAGCCACTCCATAAGCTCCGCGATCTGGGGGGAGATGGGCTGTTTACGGCCTATACCCACGAAAGCAATTGGGAAAAGGCTCATCGTATCCTGGTACCGGCTTTTGGACCTGGTGCGATTAAGACTATGTTTCCCCAGATGCTCGATGTTGCCCAGCAACTTGTACAAAAATGGGAAAGGATGGGCGCACAAACTTTGTTTGACGTGCCCGACAACATGACAAGACTTACACTGGATACCATTGCGCTCTGCGCATTCGACTATAGGTTTAACAGCTTTTACAGCATTGAGATGCATCCGTTTGTTGATGCAATGGTGAACACCCTGCATGAAGCCAGCCTGCATGTCAGAAGGCTTCCGATTGTTAACAAACTTAAGGTTATTACCAAAAGAGAATACGAAAGGGAGATCGAACTGCTAACATACGTTGCTGCCGATATCATCAAAGACCGCAGGGCACTTGCACCTCAGCAATGGCCCAAAGACCTGCTGACCCAAATGTTGAAGGGGAAAGACCCGGTAACCGGAGAAGGCCTTGATGATGCTAACATTACCAACCAGATGATCACCTTCCTTATTGCCGGCCATGAAACGACCAGCGGCCTGTTGTCGTTCGCGATCTATCTGCTACTGAAAAATCCGGAAAAGTTGCAAAAAGCGCAGGAGCAGGTGGATCAGGTCTTAGGAAATGAGACACCCCGTTTTGAGCAACTGAAACAATTGGACTACATCGACCAGGTATTGAAAGAAAGCCTCCGTTTGTGGCCCACAGCACCGCTGTTCGGTCTTTATCCTTATGAAAATACTATTATCGGCAATACATATGAGATCAAAAAAGAACATTCCCTCCTGGTCCTGCTCCCGTCGCTGCACCGAAGCAGTAAAGTCTGGGAAGGGGATGTGGAAGCTTTTGAGCCTGAAAGGTTTGAAACTAATCATTTCAACAAATTGCCGCCCAATGTCTACAAACCTTTTGGTAACGGCCAGCGTGCCTGCATCGGCAGACCCTTTGCTATGCAGGAGGCTACCCTGGTGCTGTCCATGATTCTGCAAAACTTTGAACTGTCCCAGGCTGACCCAAACTATCAACTCAGGGTAAAAGAAACCCTTACACTTAAACCGGACGGATTCTTTATAAAAGCAAAAAAACGGTCACCGATGGCTGCAACCACAAATCATTCACTGGCCGGGGGCACTGGAGAAGCAGAACAATCGACAGGGAAAAGTTCTGTTCCGGCTCATCACACGCCCTTGCTGATCCTCTTTGGCTCCAACAGCGGTACATGCCAGGATTTCGCTTACAGGATCTCTACAGATGCCACGGCACAGGGCTATGATGCAAGAATTGCTTCACTGGACAGCTTTTCAGGTAATCTGCCCGCCAGCGGTGCTGTCATTATTGTAACCGCTTCATATGAAGGACTACCGCCGGACAATGCCAGGAAATTCGTCGCCTGGCTAAAAACGAAGCAAGCTGATGATAGTTTACGGGGCGTTCAGTATGCAGTGTTCGGATGCGGTAATACAGATTGGGCAAGAACCTATCAGGCTGTGCCAACCTATATAGATAACCGTTTGAGTGAACTTGGAGCTACACGTGTGTTGCCGCGTGGCGAAGCGGACGCGAAAAATGATCTTTTCGGGGATTTTGACAGATGGTATGAACAGTTCTGGCCCGGTCTTGCTGCTCATTTTTCATTGGAGATAAACGAACAGTCTGATATAAATAAATACAGGGTTGAACTGGCCAGGGACGTGCCTGCGGTGATGCTGAATGAAAAGGAGATGAAGCAGGGGGTCATCATCGCTAACGAAGAACTCGTTGATATCTCAGCTCCCAGTGCGCGGTCAAAAAAACACATCGAAATAACACTGCCTGAAGGCATGGGTTACCGTGCAGGTGATTATCTTACGATACTGCCCCTAAATGCTAAAGAGAAGGTGGATGAACTACTCAAAAGGTTCCATTTTGACTACCATACGCAGGTGATCATCTATACTGAAAGCACGCATTCACATCTGCCCAAAGGATACCCTGTTGCAGTAGGTGAGCTATTGAGCCAATACGTAGAACTCAACCAGGTGGTCACCCAGAAACAAATCAGAAAACTGGTGGATTATACGATTTGCCCGCCGGAAAAAATGCGGCTAGAACAATATGCTGCGGATGACATTTATAAAAGCGAGGTTCTGGAAAAACGGTTGAGCCTGGCAGCGATCCTGCACCTGAACCCGGCCTGCGAGTTGCCATTTGAAGTGCTGCTGGAAATGCTGCCCGCTATGAAAACCCGCAGGTACTCTATCTCTTCCTCGCCATTATGGAACAACAGGCATTGCACCATTACCGTAGCCGTTGTCGACGCCCCGGCACTTTCAGGTATGGGAAATTACCGGGGAACGGCATCGCATTATTTGTCTGCGCTACCAGTTGGTGCAAACGTTACGGTGCAGGTTAGAAAATCGCCGGAAGCATTTCATTTGCCGCAGGAGTTGAGTACACCTGTTATCATGATCGCGGCCGGAAGTGGCATAGCACCTTTCAGGGGTTTCATCCAGGAACGCGCCATTGAAAAAGCAAACGGCAAAACCATCGGAGAAATGCAGCTCTTCTTCGGCTGCCGTGCAGAAAACTTAGATTTTCTTTACAAGGAAGAATTGCAAACCTGGGAAGCGGAAGGTATAGTACGTGTCTACCCTGCATTTTCTACCGCTTCGGATAATGATATAGCTTATGTACAGCATAGTTTATGGGAACACCGGGAAGAAGTAAAAAGGCTGTTGGAGAATGGGGCAAAGATCTATCTTTGTGGTGACGGAAGGTATATGGGGCCTGCAGTGCGGGAAACACTGATAAACGTTTACCAGGAGGTTGTTGGTTCAGATCCGGAGACTTCAATAAAGCGCTGGGAGGAGGAAATCGAGAATAAAGATAGATTTGTTGCTGACATCTTCGAGTAAAGTCAATTAAATTGTCAGGCCTTCATGGGATAATTAATATCCCGGCTATATGAACTGGCCGTGATTTTTACTATTATTAGCAGAAAAAACAGATATGAAGCTTACCGAATATTTAAGGGAAGCGGCAGGACTGCCGGGTGATACGATAGAACTATTGGATAAGCTGTTTGATACTGAAGAGCTGCCCAAGGGGAGCGAACTTCTCAGGGAAGGAAGCCGGTCAAAAAAGTTCTTTTATCTTGAAAGCGGTTTGATGAGACTGTACTATCTCAGGGAAGGAAAGGATATTACCCAACTTTTCCTGCAGGAATCTTCTGTCTATACACCTATTGAAAATGTATTTTTGAACCAGTATTACCAGTACAACCTCGTTTCGCTTGAAAACTGCATTATACGCAGCGTTGATTTCTCGCTGGTTGAAAACTACCTGGATACAGATGTCAGACTGCAACGGTTTTCCCGATTTTTAGCGGTATTGACCATCAAGCAACTAGCTAACCAGTTGCATGCTATAAAATTCCAGACGGCACAGGAAAGATATCAAAACCTGCTTGAAACTTATCCCAATATACTGCTGCGTGCGCCTTTGGGCCATATTGCTTCTTACCTTGGCATCACCCAGCAAACGCTTAGTGTAATCAGGGCAGAGTATGGGAAGTCCTCCTGATGCTGTCCGGCTACAGTTGGTTACTGCCTCATCCATTTTGTTTCTTAAATAATCAGTATCAAAATCTTAGTGAGTAGCATGATCAATTCACGAATTTAAGATAGAAGCAACCCGACTAACTCACTTGCCCCACAAAAGCCTCTGGACTAAGTAAGGTGAAGTATTGCATATAATGCACCTGTCGAAATAAGTACCCAAAGAACGATGCCTTGAAAGAATGGCTTAAGTCCCACGCTTGACAAAACTTGCCTGGACAGCCCTGCTCCTATCAAAAACAGCGTCAGATTAAGTCCTGCTTTTGCAAGGGAGATCAATACAGGGCTTATCACTTTCACTACAGGTACGTAGGTATTGGCAACCATAGCCAAAATGAACAGCGCGATGAAATAGGGTATGCTTATCTTTTTAGATTTGTTTTTGAAGATGAAGGTGGAAAGGAAAGCGACAGGAATGATCCAAAGTGCCCTGGCAAGCTTGACCGTTGTGGCCACCTCAAGCGCATGGGCTCCATATTTACTTGCTGCACCTACAACAGAACTGGTATCGTGGATGGCTATTGCGCACCATAAACCGAACTGCGTTTGAGATAGATTTAAATAATGCCCTACAAGCGGAAATACGAACAGCGCAACAGAGTTTAGGATAAAAACACAGCCTAATGCAACGGAAATCTGTTTTTCTTCGGCATTGATCACCGGAGAAATCGCGGCAATGGCACTTCCACCGCAGATAGCAGTTCCTGCTGAGATGAGGTAGGATGTTTTCTTTTCAAGCTTTAACCATCGTCCCATCAGGTACCCGAAGATAAGGGTAGAGCTGATTGATGCTACCGTGAATAGGATCCCTTCCCTGCCCGCCTGAAGGGCACTGTGTACATTCATGCCAAATCCCAGGCCAACCACTGAAACCTGAAGAAGCAAGTGTGTTGCCTTTTGATTAAGGTGCAGATATGGATGTCCAATCGTCTGTGCAATTGCGAGGCCCAGGAAAAGTGCAGCAGCAGCGCTTACAAAAGGAGTGATACATAATGTTGCGATTACTGCGAAGATTATTTTTCTGCCAGTGCCATTGATGTTCAACAGCTTGCCTGAAGGATTGTGTGAAACCGGATGTTTATTGATGTTCATATCAGATGTTTTTGACAGTGCAAATATGCATCGCCTTAAAGGGCTATTTTCATCATTGTATCTAATGGTCGATAACCTCAGGTAATAGAATAGCTTAAACTTTTCGCAGCATGGAATAAAATAAACCACTATCAACCGACAAAATAAAAGTCATGACAAAATCTTCCTTTAAAGCTCATTGTTGTGCTTTTATTTAATACTTTTCAGAAAGTCCCCCTATGTAAATTAGAACATTTGAGTTTGTACAGATGGCGATTTGTTTCTACTTCTGGTACGCTTAACATACGTTCTGCTTCTATTTCAACCATCCAAATGATTTCCAGCTTGCTGAAAAATGGGTCTTATTTGTTGTAGCCCTATTATATTATTGATCTTGTTGGTTAATAATGCAATTTTATACAAAAACAAAGAATAATTTTTTTTTCAAAAATATTCTTTGTAGGTTTATATAGCCAATCTGCTAATATATAAACTTACGCTCTCACAAAAATGATCTATGAAATATTAGCAACTCTCAAGGATAAGCTCAATGAGTATATATGTTTAAAAATTGACGATCCGGAGGACATAGTAGCCTTTCCTGATGGAGGTAAGTTAGACCCATCACAATTTCCGCTCAATAATATCACTCTTGTACTTATTAATATCGAAGAAGAAAAATCAGTCCGCTCGGCAGACCGGTTCGGCGGTGTAGTAAGAAACGGTTTGAGAACGGAAATCAATCCAAGTATCCCGGTCAATTTGCTCATCCTATTCGTTGTTAGGTTTACTGATTATCAACAGTCCATGAAGGTATTATCGCTTGTAATTAGATTTTTCCAGCGCAACCGGGTGTTCGATCATAATAATACCCCATCTTTAAGCCCCGAACTAAGCAAATTTACTGTAGAGTTGCAAGCCTTGCCTTTAGCAGAACAGAATGAGCTTTGGAATTCCTTACATTCGTCCTACCAACCATCGTTGCTTTACAAGGTAAGTATGCTGGTATTTAGCGATAAGGAATCTATACAAGTGATCCAGGATGTGAACAAGATAGACCTGAATATCTCGATATAGTTATGGAATTTAAAAAGCACCTAAGTCTGGCTATTCAGCACGAGTATTTTGACTCCGGACCCGGCCCTGGGATATCTATTAGTCCCACTGAGCAATGCAAGAAGCAATTAAAAAAATTCGGATTGCTGGTTAAAACAGACGCCAGGGGATTAGGCATCTTTAAGGCCAATTCTCCTGATACGGGCGTTTATGCAACTATGCCTTCATCAGATGTAATTTTTGATTTCCTTTTTTTTATAGCCGATAATCAATTTTATCACTACACTGCTTTGAGCGCTAAAAAAAATGATGAAATCTACCTATTCAGTAATCAAAATGCTAACAAAAAAAATACGAGCACGCTGGTAAGCAGTGTTGTGTCTGCAACTGAACTTAGCGATATAACAGACGGGCCTTTGCTGGGCATTATTAGATTGCGGTTAAACTTCAGGTTGCCAGCTAAGCTAACGCTAAAGTTTCAAGCCCGGTCGTTAAAATGGAATTACTATGTAATTACCGGCCCTTTAAGGGCAAGCCTGGTAGTAGATGGTAAACTATCGGGTATTTTGTTCTCCAAAAAAGAAAGCACCGAAAGCCAGTCCGATGCCATAGTTAAAGCCTTAATCAACAATTACCCGACGGCAAAGGTCGCATCCTTCAAATCAGATAAGGTCATTGCACTTAGCAACCAGGGGCGAAAAAACATCCAGCTAAAGAACGAATTAACCAATTCGGTAATCATAAAGCATTTACCTAATCCATCTCTTCATGATAATGGGATACAAATTATTAACCTGCTTGATTAAATAACATACCAGAACTAAACTATAAACAATGGCAAATTATTACACCCCAGGTGTATATGTTGAAGAAATCTCAACGCTCCCTCCTTCTGTAGTAGAAGGCTCAACGGCCGTTCCGGCCTTTTTGGGTTACACTAAAAAAACCGAATACAATGGTACCGACCGCAAACTGGTACCTACCCGTATCAGTACGATGCTGGAGTTTCAGCAGTATTTTGGTGGCCCGCCGGCACCAGTAGTTACTGCAAAGGCAAAAGAAACCACGCAATTTTTTGATGAGATTAGCACGTATACAAGTTCTATTTATACGCTTTATTATTCGCTGGATCTTTTCTTTAAAAACGGTGGAAATTATTGCTATATCGTTTCGCTAGGTGAGTATAGCCCTACCACTGAATTTGCAAAAAAGAATTTTGAAGACGGCTTGAATTCGCTTGAAAAAGAGGATGAGCCAACGCTGATCGTAATGCCGGATGCCTGTGGCCTTGACGTGGACGCATATTACACCATTTGCCAGGAAGCGCTTGCGCAGTGCAAGCGATTAAAAAACCGGTTTTGTATACTGGATGTGCGCCCGGCGGATGCGGCTTCAAATACATCTGCAGTAGAGACATTCAGGGAAAAAATCGGGTTAAAAAATCTTCAATATGGCGCGGCATACTATCCTTTCCTTAAAACTTCTATAAGCCCCATATTAGATGATGCCGGCATAACAATAACAGGTTTAAACGATGCCACAACTGGATCAACACTTAAGGATATTAAAACCAAATATACTGGCTTATATTCAGCCATTAAAAATGAATTGAATAACCCTAAATATAAAGTAGTGCTGCCAGCCTCGGCTGCTATAGCAGGGGTGTATGCATCTGTTGATCGCGATCGTGGTGTATGGAAAGCCCCGGCAAACGTAGGTCTTAACGCTGTGATAGAACCGGTAACTAAAATTACCGTTGCTGAGCAAGATAAACTGAATGTGGATGCAAACAGTGGCAAATCTATCAACGCTATCCGTAGCTTTACGGGCAAAGGTATTATTGTTTGGGGTGCACGTACACTTGCAGGCAATGATAATGAGTGGCGTTATGTTTCTGTTCGCCGCCTGTTTAACCTAATCGAAGATTCGGCCAGCAAGGCTACTTTTTTTGCTGTATTTGAACCTAACGATGCAACCACATGGTTAAAAGTGCAAAGTATGATCGATAGCTATTTATACAGCCTTTGGCAACAAGGAGCATTGGCCGGGCCAACCGCCAAGGCGGCCTATTTTGTGAAAGTAGGATTGGGATCAACAATGACCACACAGGATATTTTAGAAGGCAGGATGATCATAGAAATAGGTGTGGCTGCCGTAAGGCCTGCTGAGTTTATTATACTCCGCTTTTCGCACAAGTTACAGGAAGCATAACTATTAAACAATAACACCTTCACACTATTAACATGGCTACTACAACAGAACAAATAAAAACAGATTATCCGCTTCCGGTATATAACTACAGGGTAGATATTGATGCCGACACAATATCATTCTCTGAGGTTTCGGGGCTGGAGATCGCATATGAAACAATCACTTATAAAGAAAGCCGCATCAACGCCGCAGGACCAGGTCCAAACATCATGTATATGCCAGGGATGCCAAAACCTTTGAATATTACCCTTAAAAAAGGATATGTTAAAGGAAAAAGCAGGCAGGCACTTTACAATTGGATAAACGAAACAAAACTTAACAGAACGGTAAAAAAAGATATCAAAGTACATTTGTGCGATGAAACAGGAAAGTCTGTAGTGCAATGGAAAGTGACAGATGCCTTCCCTATTAAACTGACAGCGCCAAATTTTAGTGCAAGTACAGATGATGTGGCTATCGAATCGATGGAATTGATGGCAAGCAGCCTAACAATGGAAGAAAATTAATGGACCCGTTAACGTTACACAACGCAGATCGCCTGGGCATGACAGTTAATGAATATCCGCTTCCGGCTTATAACTATAAGGTTTCCATAGGCGGGCACGATGTGGCTTTTGCAGAGGTATCCGGCCTTAAAATGGAATATCAAACAGTAGTGTATAAGCATGGTATGAGTTATGCCACAGGAGCCCAAGTGCTGCGTGGACAGCCGATGATCAATACTATTACCCTAAAAAGGGGAATAGCGCATCGCCGGCATGAGTTGTTCAATTGGCTAACTCAAAATAATGCGCTGGATATTTTCATCGATCTTTGTAATGAAAAAGGCATGGCGCTTATCCGTTGGAGTATATACGGCGCTATGCCGGTAAAAATAGATACGCCAGGTTTTTCTGCCAGCAGTAATGAGGTAGCGATAGAGAGTATCGAATTGGTAGCATATAACCTAAAAATTGAATATATTCAGTAAACATGGGCATATTTTCTTCAAACCTCGCATTAAGTCACCGGTTTGGTGTCTATTTTCTTGAGACAGGTTTTGCACCTTCCGTATTAGATTTTCGCTTTCAGCGCGTCTCAGGCATGCAGGCCGAGATAGAGATGGAAACGATATATGAAGGTGGCCAAAACCTGTCCCAGCACCGTGTTCCGAAGCGTGTTAATTACAGTAATTTGGTCCTCCATCGCGGTATGGTTACAAGTTTATCGCCTTTGGGCCTTACTGTTAATATGGCGCTTTCGAGCTTTAGCTTCAATCCGTCTAATGTGTTGATCATACTTTTTAACGAGGCTGGTGAACACGTAATGCATAAGCTGTTCTTAAAAGCAATCCCTATCAAATGGTCAATTTCTGATATGGATGCCGAGTCTGACAGGGTGATGATAGAAAGCATCGAACTATCATATACCAGCTTTACCTCATTGCCTGTTCCTTTCGCGTTCGAACCACCTAAAATCCCGGTAATAGATATTATTTAATATGGCTGTAGAAATTAGAGAGCTGGTAATAAAAGCTACTGTAGTAAATACCGACGCCAATACAGCAGAAGGTGGAGGCAATGCTATAGATAAGGCGCAAATCATTCAGGAGTGTGTAAAAGAAGTCTTGAAGATTATTGCTAAAAATAAAAACAGGTAACGATGGGAATATTCGATAAGATTAAAAATAACTCGGTTGTTAAAAAGGTATACTGGAAGCTGGAGAAACTGACCATTTTTAGTTACCCCACAGTGGACCATAACAGCGACGAGAAAAAGCTTGAAGTGATGTTTAATCCGGAATCGTACTCGCTAACATATGAGAACGTTTACGGTGCATATCAGGGGATCAACACTACCGGCCGCGAAGCGATATATACGCTAAGCAAACCTTCAACCTTATCGCTCAAGCTAATATTTGACGGAACAGGCGTTACGGAGTTTAGCCTGCCTTTAAGTGATACCTATTTTGATCCGGTATTTGAATTAAGAAAGCCCTGGTCTAAAAGCGAAACAGTATCACAACGCATCAGAAAATTCATGAACCTAACCTCGGATATGGATGGTCAAGTGCACCAGCCAAGGTTTCTGAAGATTGAATGGGGTACATTGGTGTATAAATGCAGACTAAAAAGTTATAAAATTACTTACACGCTTTTTGATAAAGGTGGAGACCCGCTAAGAGCCGAGGTGGATGCCTTTTTTTTTGGCGAGACCGACGAGGAAGCGCGGATCAAAAGGGAAAATAAAAGCTCACCAGATCTAACCCATAAGCGGATCGTAAGATCGCATGATACCTTGCCCTTGCTTTGCCATGAAATATATGGGTCAGGGCATTACTACCTGGAAGTGGCAAAAGCAAATAAATTGGTCGATTTTAGAAACCTCGTTCCGGGTCAGGAACTTTTTTTTCCGCCGATCGAACAATAATTATGAGTAGTATAACCTATACCATAACCAGCAATAACAAAGCTATGCCCGCCGGGTATAATCTGTTAAGTATTTCGGTATCGAACGAAGTAAACCGCATATCGTATGCAGAAATGGTACTCATAGATGGTGATTACTCAAAACAGGTATATCACATTAGTGATGGAGATTTTTTTGATCCGGGTAAAAACATTAGCATAAGCATAAGGAAAGAAGGCGAGGCTAGAGAAGAAAAAGTGATTTTTAAAGGATCGGTGGTCACGCATTCGCTTAGGTATGACCAGGGTAACAGTTTACTTACGGTAGAGATGAGCGACGATGCCATCCAAATGACAACGATCAAGCAAAGCGATATTTTTGAAGATATAAAAGACAGTGAGCTAATAGAGGGTCTTATCCTTCGAAGCGGCTTAACTATGGAAACAGTCGATGATACTAGATTTAAACATGAACGTATCGTACAATATCATACCACCAATTGGGATATGCTGCTTAGTAGAGCCGATGTGAACGGGCTTTTGGTTACTGCAGTGAACGGGAAGGTATCAGCAAGGATACCAAAACTATCAGCCACTTCGGTAAAAACCTTTAAACTGGGGAAGGATATTATTTATGATCTTGATCTGAAACTTGATATTAGTGATCAATACGCCAGTATACAAACAACGACCTGGGATGAAGAAGGCCATAGCATAAGCAAATCCAATATCGAATCCTTTAATTTAGCGCAGGGTAAATTAAAAGCGGCAGATATAAAAAAAATTTCAGGAGATAAAGCCGAGCGGCTATTAGCTTTAGTGCCGCTTAGTCCCCCAGAAGGAAAGGCATGGGCAGAAGCAAGGATGCTGAGAACAAGACTGTCTATGTTAAGAGGAAGCATTAAAATAGAAGGATTTGCCAACCTTAAGTTGTTAGACAATATTAAGATTGAAGGGATGGGCTTAAAATTTGAAGGTCTTACTATGGTGACGGGTATACGTCATGAAGTTACAGAGAACGGATGGTTCACCCATTTGCAATTTGGGCTTGAGGCCGATGGGCTATCCGGGACCGCATCTCTTACGGCTTTACCGGCATCAGGGCTGCTACCCGGTATAAATGGCCTGCAAACAGCTGTTGTGGAAGATATTGAGCTGGACGCTACCAAGCGTGCCCGCGTAAAAGTGCGGATGTTTGGTGCTATTGGTGCAGAAAAAGTGGTTTGGGCGCGAATGGCTACTCTTGGCGCAGGCCATGAGCGGGGTATGTTTTTTTGGCCCGAAAAAAATGATGAGGTTGTGCTCGGGTTTATTAACGACGACCCCCGGTACCCGGTGATATTGGGTTCCCTTTACGGATCCAAAAATATGCCGCCCGTTGCCAGGGATGAAAAGAATGCGACGAAAGGATTTGTGAGCAGAAAAGGGATGAAATTGCTTTTTGATGATGAATTACAGCAAATAAGTATCCATACATCTGCCGGAAACCAGATCGTGATAAACGAAAGCCAAAAATTCATCGAGATAAACGATATAAATAAAAACACTATAAAACTAAATGCGGACGGAATTGTGATTAATGCTGCCGAAAACCTGGTTATTGAAGCCAAAGGCGATGTAAGCATCAAAGGGAAGGCCGTAAAAATTGAAGGAAGTAAAATAGAATTTAAATAATAATGATCATGAACGAAGTTAAATTAATGCTTAGTGTAAGGGAAATTAACCAGATTTTAGAAGCACTTGGAAACCAAAGCTATGTGTCGGTTTTTGAACTGGTCGCTAATATCCAGGAGCAGGTACAAACACAAATGAAAAATACAGGGTCGACAGAAACCATCGCCTAACTGTTAATGGCCCCATCAGTATATCATGGAGAATAAAAATGCATTTCTTGGCCAGGGTTGGAGCTTTCCACCTGAGTTTTTTACTGGTGGTGCCGGTATAGAAATGGTTGCCGGCGAGGAAGATATTAAACAAAGTCTTGGCATATTACTTACCACTGCCATGAATGAAAGGGTAATGTTTCCCAATTATGGCTGCGACCTTTCACGCTACCAGTTTGCCGAGATTGGGCAGGGGCTTATCAACTCGCTCGCCGCAACTGTTTCAGATGCGATATTATTGAACGAACCACGGATAGTGGTGGAGCAGGTGGATGTTACCCAGGATGATGATGAAATGGGACTGTTAATTATCTCAGTCGAATACATCATTATGTCTACCAATAACAGGTACAATATGGTTTATCCTTTTTACATTAACGAGGCATCTAAATGATCTGCCTGAAAACACCTTAACCGATGGCTGATACCCCCCTTGTTGATGGCGACCATGCACAGTTCGAGCCAATTTTTGCGGCGGCCGTTGTAGCGGTTGCCCCGGGTACTATAACAGGCTCGGGTAAAAGCGTGGCAGGTGGTAAAAAAATATGCGTTGAAGGAGACGAGGCCAGCGTAGTAGTAGCCGGATGTAAGTATGTGGCACCACCATTTGTTACACCTGGTACAGGTACCATTAAAATAGCGAAACTTGGCCCGGATCAGCTGTCTCTAATAACAACCGATTCGGCAAAAAAGATAATATTAAAGGGCAGCTATTTTATTGCAAAATTTCAGGTACAACAAGCGGCCGTAGATCCGGTGACATCAGCGCCTGATCCCTCGCCATTTTATCCTGGCCAAGGACATTTTATAACCACCAATTTTAAAATAACAATAGATTAACATGATCGGAGGGTTAAATCCAAGAAAACTTGTTTACCGCGATGGCATCAGCCAGTCGCAGCGCATTATTGCAGCACCCGATCCCGACAGTATCAACATAGAGGAGCGTACCCTACGCGATCTGCTTGAATTTGCCACCCGCTTTGCCAAATATCTTAACTATTACAATGAAGAGAACAAAGCATCCGGTGATTGGAGTGGTTTTTTAAATGGAGGGATAGCAGATAGTATCGGTCAGCAAAAATGGCTTGCCGGGCTGATAAATTACGCAGAAGGCACCTACGATCTTTCGCTTTCGCATCAGGGAACTGCATTTTCAAGCCCTCACCTGGCTCTATTTGTTACCTTTTTAAAACTGCTCGACAATATTAAACTACAGGTGAACGACTTTACGAAAAAACACCTGGATCTTTATTATGAAGAGCTTTTGAGTATGGATAAAAAAAAGCCCGTACCCGATGTTGCGAATATTATTGTTCAACTTACTGCCGATATGGAGAAGCTGTTGGTGCCAAAAGGTACGCAGTTAATGGCAGGAAAAGACAGTGAAGGAAAAGATCTGATATATCAAACAGAAAAGGACACCATAATCAGCCAGGCGGCAGTCAAAAATATAAGATCGCTTTTTGTTGATAAAAAAGTGATTAGGCTTCGTGAAAAACGCCAAAATAATACCAACCGGCTACAGATTTTTAAAGAAATCATGAATATGGCTTTAGGATACGATACATTCGATCCGGGGCTTTCAGGTGGTAACCTTACTGCTACTGCTTTAAAATATCTGCTGTTAGATGCAGAACTTAACAACATTGTCCGGTATGCGGATCCGAAAAAAAAAGAAGAGCCGGACTGGGAATATATAGATCAAACGCTGGAAAAAGCTTACCGTCGCCTGATGATCAGGAACCAGCAACAAGCTACAGAAAGGCCACCGGATCTGCTCGGCCTGCTGCAAATAGCATTGGGAAATAACGATGGCCATCTACCAGACCTAAATAATAACCAGATTGATACAGAAACGCTGAATGATTTGTTTAATCAGTTAGAAGCAAAAGATAATACGCCTCAAAAAGAGCTGGCCCTTGCATATGTTACCAGCAAGTTAATGCTTTCGGTACCACAATTTACCGACATGGTAAAAAGTCTGAGCGCAAAAGAGATCACAGAACTAAGATGGAGAGAGATCTATGTGTTGCTGGAAACGGCAAGATCCAAAAGGAAAGACCTTGCTTTGGCTGTGCCACAAGAAACGGAATGGAAAAATATTGTTGCTGTAGATGACGTAAAAGCCATACCGGGAGCAAGCACACAAGTTCAGCATTTCAAAACATTTGGTGTAACCAGCCCACACCCAGATAAAGGTAATACTAAACCGGTATCGCTGGGTATGGCCATTGCATCGCCAAGGCTTTTAATGCGCGAAGGTGTAAGGAATATTGATGTGTATATCGCCTTCAATGCTACCGACAGGCTTAAAACCGTACAACTGGCAAATGCGATCAACCAGCGCGGTACGCTGCCCCCACCCTTCCTTTTTTACATAAGCACTGGCAAGGGCTGGAAAAAACTAACCGAAAAGGCAATGTCTTTCGGTGATTTTTTACTGCCTGAATCCGAAGGGGAACAACTGGATATATCGATAAAGGATGGGATACTTAGTTCGGCAACAGAGATCTTTTTTACATCGGGTATAGGAGAGCATATCATCTTCCAAGATGGCTCGGTATATAGGATAGATACTGTTATCGACCCTAAGCGTGCCCGCGCTACTATGGAGGCCAAAATGCCGGATCAGCCCTTTACCAGAAAATACACCCGTACCGAATTATATCTCAATGTGATCCACGTACGGTTTGAACTATCCGAGACCGACCCCGAGATATTGGCTCCCGGACCGGACGATGATACCCTCAAATTACAGCATGACGAGCCTGTACTGGCCTTTATGTTAAATAATCGCGACGAGCAAAGTGCCCTGATCAATGGCTTTAATAGCTGGTATCAAAAATTTCATGAGCTAACAATCGCCAACATCCGGGTGGATGTAGAAGTAAGCGATATCAAGTCGCTTAGTATTCAAAACGAACATGCTGAATACAATCCTAAAAAGCCATTCATGCCATTTGGTGCCAATCCGCGTTCGGGCAACCGATTTTATTTTTCTCATCCCGAGATAGCGGGAAAGATGATCAATTCCCTTACGCTCAAATTCAACTGGATGAATGCCCCGGAAAGTTTTAAGAAATATTATAGCGCCTATTGGGATATAATTAAGAACGATATGGGCGGCTTGAACACACAGGTTACCGGCAACGAGTTTTTTTTAACCGACCTTACCATGGTTGATCATGACCTGACACTTGAGGCAAAGACGATTACTTTATTTAATAAAACTAACGCGACGCTCGAAAACAAAATAACTACACCTGTAAATTGGCTCAGAGCCAGTGCAAGGGATCTGGATGCGAACCAGTTAAACAGCAGGGATGAGGTGATTAACTGGAAACGTTATTTTGTATTGGAACTAAAAAATGATTTCAAACAGCTGGCTTATCCCACACTGGTTACCAGGCAAGCACTTAACTATACCGAATATAAAGAACTGGTGTTAAACCCGCCCTATGTGCCCGTATTAAAGCAACTAACCGCAGGCTATAAAACATCGGTGAATATCAATTTTCAACACTTAGATGATACAGGGAGTTTTTTTCATATCACCCCCTTTGGCTATGCCAAACCGGCAGAAAATACTTTTATGCCTCGTTTTGACGATGAGGGCGAACTGTACCTGGGGCTTACCGGTTTAGGCTACAGCCAAAATCTTTCGCTATTGTTCCAACTAACTGCCGGCAGCGGCGACCCCGACGTGCAACCACCCAGTGTGCAATGGAGTTACCTGGATAATAACCAATGGATACATTTCCCCAGGCAGGCTATACTAAGCGATAGCACTAACGGGCTTTTAAATACAGGTTTGCTGGAACTGGCTATTCCGGCTGGTTTAAGCAATAATAACACGCTAATGGCTGACAGTCTTTATTGGTTGCGTGCAACAGTTAACAATGGTACTGCCTCCATTCCTAATCTGGCAGACGTGATGGCACAGGGCCTTAGCGTCGTATTTATCAACAATAATAATGCTGCCGATCACCTGGCCGAACCATTGAAGCCAATGAGTATAACATCCGCCATGGATAGGCTTCCCGGTGTAAAAACGCTGGCACAACCCTTTGCATCTATGTATGGCAAGCCTGGCGAAACCGTTCCGTTATACTATTCGCGCGTGAGTGAACGGCTAAGACACAAGAACCGTGCGCTTACCATGTGGGATTATGAACGCCTGGTGCTGGAGGAGTTTCCTGAAATATACAAAGTGAAGTGCTTGCCCGGTAATTTTTCGGGCACTATGCAAGACACCGGCGGTGTTGATGTGATCGTGATCCCGAGTATACAGGGACGGCAATTGTTCAATAGTTTTCAGCCTAAGCTACCGGCCGATGCCTTGTTGCGTATCAGCAACTACCTGGACGCACGCATTCCGCCATTTGTAACAGTAACTGTAAAAAACCCAACCTATGTTCAATTAAGGGTACGCACAGCTGTACGTATAAAATATGGATATCCGGAGGCTTACTGTCTTGAAAAGCTGGACGAAGAGCTTAAAAAATTCCTTGCTCCCTGGGCATATGATGAACAGGCAGAGATCGTTATCGGCGGAAGCATCTATCACAACGTAATCGTTAATTTTATAGCCGAAAAGCCTTATATAGACCATGTGAACACGATTAAACTGCTGCAAAGCGTAGACGGGGTAACATTCCGCGACGTGTTGAATAAAGAAACTGAAGGAGATGTCTCCATTGTTGATCCTAATGTAATACTGGTATCTGCAGACTCACATGAGATCCGCGTGCTTACCGACGAAGAGTTTTTGGAAACATCTACAGAAGGAATAGGATACATGGCTGTTGATGTAGACCTTAAGATAAGTTAAAATATTATAAACCTTTAAACGCAATCGTAATGGCAATAAAAAGCAGGGCTGAGCTAAAGGCTCGTTTCCAAACAAATAAGATCCCGACGCAGGATGATTTTGCAAACGTAATTGAATCGGCTATTAACCTGGCCGATGATGGTGTACGAAAAAGTTTGGGCGATCCGCTGAGCGTAAAGGCCGGCGGCGCAACACAGGAATTACTGGCCTTTTATGAGAACTTCGAGTCAACACCCAACTGGAAAATTAACCGAAAACCAGGCGTCAACCCAGGATTTAATATTGCCACAGGCGACGGAACAAGCCGGCTATTTATTGATGAAAAGACCGGTGCTGTAAATATTGGCGGCATTAACGCTGTGAGATCTGCCGAGCCTGGCATGCTGCAAGTGGGCGATGATACAGTTACAAATAGCAACGGGCAACTGGTAATTGCAAGACTAGTAAATGTAAATAGCAACCGCGCATTTAAAATTGGTGTAACCGAAGGTTGCCATTTAGGTATCTATGATTTGGGACACACAGGTGGTCGGACTCATGAAGAACGGCTTACCATTGAACATGGGGGCAGAATATCTGTAAAAAAGGGTTTAGAGGTTACAGAATTATTAGAAGCAAAAGGCGACACGATAATAAGCGGCAAACTGGATGTGACTGGCGCCGTTAGTGTTAACAACGGCCTTAAAGTGAAAGGCGATACGGCAATAAGTGGTAACCTGGATGTGACTGGCACCGTTAGTGTTAATGACGGACTTAAAGTAAAAGGCGGGGTAATAAAGTGGGGTGATGGAGCCTTGGGAGGCGACACCAAAGATCCGGGCATTTATTCAACTCTTGATGGCATGTACATGAAATTTGCCACGGTAAATGCACCAATCAAATTCTTCAACAATAAGGCCGGTGAACAGGCGGCATCTGGCCGACCAAATATGATCATCGGCAAAAACGGCACTGTTGGCTTAGGAACCGACAATCCTTTAGCCATTAGCGGTTGTAATGTGCTGCAAATAGGCGATGATAGTATAGAAGGATCTTCGGGACAATTGATATTTGGCATACAGAAGGGTGGCATTACCAGGTCTGTTAGAATGGGAGTAGACAATGAAGGAAGTTTTAGTGTTGGCGATTTCGGTAACAAAGCCACGGACCCCAGGGAATATAAGGAATACCTGAATATAAATTGGAATACTGGCTTAGTAACAATAAAGAAATCACTGAAGGTAGAGGGTAATGTCAATGTTGATGGCAAATTGAAGGTCGAGGGCAATCTATGCCTGGGCGCTCATCCACAACGTGATGAAGACGCCAGACTTTCAGTAGGTGGAGTGGTACATATTAGCGGGGTGGGCAAGGACCCTTTTATCAAGCAGCAAGGTTGTTATATTACCTGGAACACGGATGGAGGTAGTGGACGAACGCACTTTGTAAATCACGGAGGTAATGCCCCTGGAGGGTTTATGTTTGAAAATAGAGTGAAAGAAACTATGACATCCATAGTTATGGCTCACATAAACAACCTGGGAGATCTTTTTTTAAAAGGAGATTATAAAGGCAACGGATCCTTTAAGGAATCTTCTGACATGCGCATAAAAAGAAACATCCTGCCTGTTGATGGAGAGACAGACCTGGCCCTGCTTAACAGGCTTCGCATAAAAGATTATGATTACCTTGGTAAGGGAAAGAGCGAGCGCAGGAAAGGGATAATTGCCCAGGAGGTTGAAGAATTTATTCCCGAAGCAATATCGCAAGATACATCTTTTGTGGCCGATATATTTGCCGCCCCGATTAAAATTACAGCGATGGGCGATCAAATACTGATTATTATGGCCGAACCACATCACCTTGTTAGTGGAGATCTGGTTAGGCTGATTTTTCCGCATGGTGACACCGAATGTACCGTGGCTGTTGTTGACGAAAAGAGTTTCCAGGTAACAGGTAATGCAGATGATTTTAAAGATGTGCTGGTATTTGGCAAACAAGTATCTGATTTTAGGCGCGTTAATTACAATCACCTGTTTACGCTTAACCTTAGCGCAACCCAGGAGCTTTCTAAAAAAATAGATGTGCTGTTAGCTTGGAAAGCATCGCTTGATAAAAAGATGGTATTGGTTGATTAATTTACGATAGTTTAAAACCAAATATGCAGCAACTACAAAGTCCGGTTACCATTAGCAATCAACCGCACCAGCATCCCGCACTCGATTTTAACGCACTGCGAGAGCAAGGCATAGGCTACCTGCAACAATTGGCCGGCAAAACATGGACCGACCATAACATCCATGATCCGGGTATTACCATACTGGATCAGCTTTGTTACGCGCTTACCGATCTGAGTTACCGGATAAGTTTTGATACAAGTGACTTGCTTGCGCAGTCTGATAACGGCACTTACAAAAGCCTTTTTAGCCCTGCTACCATATTAAGCAGTGGTCCGGTAACGCTAAACGATTTCCGTAAAGTACTGCTGGATATAACCGGGGTAAAAAATGCCTGGATAGAAAAAGTAGAACGATCTTCCCCTGAAATTTATTTTGATCGCAAAGACAAAACACTATCGCTAAGAGACCGTGAAACCCTTGCCAGGGACGAAGCCCTACCCGATCGCGAACTGATAAATATACGCGGGCTTTACCGGGTATTTGTTACCAAAGCTGATCCGGAAGCGTCCAATGCTGACCTGCGGGCGCGCGTATGGCATAGGTTACAAAGCTGCCGTAACTTGTGCGAGGATTTTGAAGAGTTAATCATTTTAGAAGAAGAACCCGTAACCATTACCGGAACGGTTGAGGTAGCACATGCAGACGACCCTAATGTATTGGCGGCGAATATTTTGTACCGGGTAGCCTGTTGGTTATCTCCATCTATCTCTTTTTATACACTGCAGGAAATGCAGGACAAAGGCATGCGGATAGACGAAATTATAGACGGGCCAACACTGCGGCACGGGTTTATAGATGACGCAGAACTTGACCAGTTTAAACGTCTTAATAAACTGTTTGCATCAGATGTTATTCGTGAGGTAATGTCCGAACCCGGAGTTCGCGTAATTACCGATGTTTTGATGAAGACCGATATTGAATTGCCAAATAACTGGGTACTGCCGCTTGATAATAGCCGTGCACCCACTCTTGATGCAGTTGACAGCCTTGCAAATGGCCTGAAATTTAAAAAAAACGGCCAGTTACTCAAAATAAATCCTGAACTAGTATTTGCTTATTTTAGCCAACTGCAAAAATCTGATACCGCAAGGTTTCCGGCCATGCATGAGTTGGATATTATTCCTGAAAAGCGGGAGCCAAGAGATATTGGCAACTATTTTTCTATCCAGCACCATTTTCCGCAGGTCTATGGTATAGGTAGCACCGGCTTGCCCGATTCGGTGCCCGAACATCGAAAAGCACAGGCCAAACAGTTAAAGGCCTATCTTCTGTTTTTTGAGCAACTGCTGGCAAATTATTTTGCGCAAGTTGGCCATATTAAAGATCTGTTCTCTTTTTATAACGATGAGGCCCGTACTTATTTTAGCCAATCGCTTATTGGAGTGGTTCCTGATATTGATGAACTGCTAAAAAACGACTACATCGAAAGTCTAGCTGCCATGACCGAAAACGAGGAATTGGCATTAGATCGAAAGAATCGTTTTTTGGATCACCATTTAACGAGGTTTAGCGAGAATTTAACAGATTATTCGCTTTGGTTGAATGATCGTGAAACATTAACCTCTATTGCTGGCGAGCAAAACATCATTACACGCGAAAAGGAACGCCATAACGCTTATAAGGAAATGCTGGTTAAAACCAAGCTTAAATTCCTTCAGAATTATCCTGTACTTGGCGCCGAGCGAGGGAAAGGATTTGATCATACCACCGAGGGATGGGGAAACCAGAATGTTTCAGGACTCGAAAAAAGGATTGCCGCAAAATTGGGTATAGAAAACTATACACGTAAACGTCTGGCGGATAAAAATGATGACGGTTTCCACATGGTGGAGCATATTTTATTGCGCCCCGGTAAAGCCGACCGCGCCGCTATTGATAGTTATACCGAAACCAGGTACTTCAGCAGTTTTATAAAGACTAATGATGGCATGATGATCTGCGGTTGCGACGCTCATGGCTTGCAAAATGGGGATGTTATACTTTTGAACGATAATGGAGTGGAAACACCTTACAAAGTTTCGATGGTGTTTGAACATAACTTTCGTATCAAAGCCGACTTTGATATTAATATCAATATAAAGCGCATTGAAAACAACGAATCACCACTTAGTTGGGTCCGAAGGGATTTTGATTCCACCATTTTTGTTTTCCAGGACAAATCAATGGTGAAAGATCCCTATTCTTTCCAGTTGACCTTTGTTTTCCCTGATGATAACGAACGCTTCGCCGGTAATTTTCGTGAATTTATTGAAACCACTATCCGCGAAGAAACGCCGGCTCATCTTACCGTATACATCCAATGGATGAACCGTACTGAGCTCAAACGCTTTGAAGATGCCTACTGGTTGTTTCTTAATAGATTAGCCGCACCAAAAAATTCGATATGAAGAATGAAAACCACCTTTTGAGGGCTGCACGTAATACTTTACTAGATATGCTGCTGGAGTCTCGCGGCACCACATATCCGCTGGCCGACCTTCCTACAGGCACGCCCCTTGAAATGGTTTATTTTAATAGGCCGGGTACCGTTATAGTAAGCTATCCCCAGCCTGATGTTACCTACCAGGTGTTTGAAGGCGATACGCCTTACAGCGAGGTATATAAAAATAATTCAAGACGAGCTATTTCGCTTGATACTATCCCGCTAACCGGCGAATCTCATGCTTTTAAAGTAGTTGCCACTAAACGTTATAGCCGCCGGGCGCCTTTAACCAAAGTCCTGTACCAGGTGGTTAATATTAAAGTTGGCGTAAATACGGGACTGGAAGTAACTGCCTCAAAAACGCTGCTTAATTTTAACGAGAAGACTACCTTAACCATAAAAGAACCGCAAGCAGGAGCCGAATATTATATATGCCTTAAAAGGGACCATAATATCCCGCTTAGCGCAAAAGTATTGTATGAGAAGGGAGACCTGTCTATTGAAACAACGGATGGTTTTAAAGAGGATACTTTATTATCGGTAGCGGTACATGATCCTAATACCGGATCATTGGGGATACTTGATATGCAGATCACGATACAGGTAAAACCTAATCTTGACTTGCCGGCTTTATGGCTTGCAAAAGATAGTGACAACACCAGGCCTGCTATTGATCATCGTGGACGGGCTTTTATCAGGTTATCAAACACACAAAGCTCGGTAACTTATCAATTATTTATTGTAGAGATGGATGGGGTCGGGCCTCCCGAAACGGAGACCCTGATGGGTAACAAATATAAGGGTACTGGTGGTGATCTTGACCTGCCTGTAACAGGCATACTTACCGAAGATGTGGTGATCGGCGTTATTGCCCGAAAAACAGGAAGCTTGCCTAATGCTGCGTATTTAAAGAAAAGCGTAATCATACCGGTAAAACCTGATCCAAAAGTTAAGTTAACAGTGCTTACCAGTGAAGATCCGGAAGATAAGAACATCTCCATACAGTTAAACGGTGCACAACGCGGTATTATTTACCAGTTGTACCAGCAAGAAGGAGATAAGCCCGTTGGCGAACCTGTTTTTTATCATCGTAACCTGGGGATAGGGAATACACGGATAGGCGGTGATTTTATTGCCGATCATTACAACGTGGATGCAGATATGGACAATTGGGTAAGCAGCGAGTTTGTAATAGATGCAATGGATATCGAGGATAAAAAAGTACTGATATTTCCGGCAGGGAAGGTTGAGGATACCACCACTTTTTATGTGGCCGCAAAAAAATCCACCACCGGATTTACGGAGCTTTTGCCACCTGTAACCGTTACCATAGCCTAAAATGCAGCACCAACAGCATATCATCATGAAACAGGTGATAGATCTTGCTATCAATGAGCAGTTGGACGCACGTGCCGTACAGGAGCGGGTTTCACGCTTATTTCAGCAGCGAATCATACCCTTGATAGAGAAATATTTAGACCGCATGGATTTGCCGGGCAGCACCACGCAGATCCCTTTACTTGAGATTGACCTCGGCACGCTAACTATTGATACACTCGAAGAACTTTTTGAAGATCGTTTTGAGCAGGAAATAGCCACCTTTATAAAAAAGACATCAAGTAGCGGTATAAGTGCCTTTGATATTGAAGGTGCAACGGTAACAACTAAAAACCAAACTGACAGCGTGCTGGTGGCTTGTTTTCTGGAGACTGGAACATTCCCCTGGTGGGTGAAAGATGGTACGCCTGCGCTTTTTATACAGGCGCTTCGCAACATTATTAGAGAGGAGAAACACGAACCCATCCGTTTATTGCGTGTTTTGTTTGCAGAACCTGCCGCTATTAAGCGATCGGTTTATAATGCCGGCGATCAATTGCTGCGGGAGATAGCAGCAATAGCCACGTCTAACGATCCGGCAGTTAAGGATGCTAACGCTGAGGTTACGCAGCAGCGTATTTACCAAGCGTATAAAAGCACTTTAACTACAACTGCCTTCAGCCAAATATGGTGGATCGATCTGTTAACCTTAACGCTGCTCACACCCTGGTCAAAAGGCAAAGAAACTCCCCGCTTGATCAGGTTATTACTTGATCCCAAAAGCGGGTTTGAAGCGTATGCAGGCAAAACTGCAGGTAGACAAGAGTTACTTTCTTACTACCAGGAACAATTATGGATATTAAATAAGCTATTGCAGGTGTTTGCCCCTGCGACTTTTAAAGAAGGAATATACCTGAACAGGATTTATGCATTGCAGCAGCATTTTAATAATATCAGAGATCTGTTTGGTGTTGAAAAAGTTAGCCATACAGATGAAAGATCATCCGATGGATTGTCTGGTGCCAGGAAAGCAGGCAACGAAGAAGACCCTAAAAATAATGCTGAAGACGCCAATCAATTAGCCAGACAGGATAAAACCCCACTTAAAAAAACCGACCTGGATAAATGGCTTACTAACAGCGCTTTTAGCGATATCGAAAAATTATACATTAAAAACGCCGGCCTGGTGTTGCTCTGGCCATTTCTACCACGTTTTTTTAATGCCCTGGCACTTACGGATAATGATGGATTTATAAATGCAGCTGCAGCAGTAAAAGCTTGCTTTTTAATGCAATACCTTGCCTACGGAAACGATATGGACGTGTTTGAACCATCGTTCTTATTGAACAAATTGTTGACGGGGATAGATATTTTTGAACCGATAAACATACACGCAGTGCTTACGCAGGATGAAAAAGACGCTGCCGATCATATGCTGCGGGCAGCGCTCAATAATGTCCCTTTATGGAAAAACCTCTCAGAAGATGGTTTGCGGCAGGCATATCTGCAGCGCGAAGGTATCCTTAGTGCACGGGATGGACAGTGGTTATTACAAGTAAAAAGGGAAACTTATGATGTTATTTTGGATAAACTTCCCTGGACGGTAGCTGTGATAAAGTTTCCATGGATGGAAAAATTAATTTTTGTAGAATGGCTCTCAATATAAACCTCATTATCGGAAAAAATGCCTCATTTTTAGCCGGGGAGATGGGATGACTTGCGCGAATGATAGACATTTGGCTTAAAACCTATTTTGGCGGAACCGAGAAAAATATTGTCAGAGTGTTTGAAAAAAGACATTAAAGAGATACTACTTTCTTATATTAAAAGCCATGATACCGAATGGCAGTTGAGTCGAAAATGAAAAGTTGCTTAAATACTGGCTGACCGACCGAATGCTTATCTTTCCATCATATTTTGATTTGTGGTAAAACTAAGGTAGGAAAAAAGGCTACTTTGTTGTAGCCCCTTTATATTATCAATCTTTGTCGGCTAGTAGTGAAAATCCATACTATTTATTTTTTGCAGATAGCAATAAATTGGATAGAATAGGTATTTTTATCAACTATGTTTGATTTCCGTTTACAGGTATTTAATGCAGTAGCCAGACGGCTTAATTTTACCAGAGCTGCCGAAGAGATGTACATAAGCCAGCCAGCTGTCACAAAACACATCCGAGAGCTGGAAGCGCATTTCAAGACCTCACTTATCGAACGCAGCGGAAATAGCAAGGTAAGTCTGACTCCTGCCGGAGAAACCCTGCTGAGGTACACCACAAGGATCAGCTCGATTTACAATGAGCTGGAATTTGACATGAATGCACTGGCTAAACGCCACAATGGGACGCTTAGAATTGGGGCCAGCACTACCATTGCACAGTATGTTCTTCCACCCATCCTGGCTGGCTTTCACGAACTTTTTAATGGGATGAAAGTTGTTTTAACCACTGCCAATACTGAGCAGATTGAAAATGCCTTATTAAGCAAGGAGATAGACCTCGGCATTACCGAGGGTATTACCAGACAACCTCAGATCAATTACCATCGCTTTGCCAGTGATGAATTGGTACTGGTAAGCAGCTCAGCCAACGTTAAGCTTAAAAAACAGGTTTTAAAAACAAATGAGTTGAAAGAATATCCGATGCTGTTGAGGGAATCAGGATCGGGCACGTTAGGATTTATCGCACATGCGCTGAAACAGAAGGGCATCAGCTTATCTGATCTCAACATTGAAATGCAGCTAGGCAGCACAGAGAGCATTAAGTCTTATCTGTTAAACAGCAACTGCCTTGCATTTCTTTCAATTCATTCCATCATTAAAGAACTTAAATCGGGAGAGTGTCGCATCGTGGATATCAAAGACCTCGCCATAGAGCGGCTCTTTCATTTCATAGAATTGCAGGGGCAACCATTGCCTTTGGCAGACCTGTTTGTTCGTTATGCATTGAAATACAGAAAAGCCTAAATTTCAGTAATTGAGGTTTTATTGCTGTCTCACTTTATCAAATTAAGATCGTAACGTTCTTCACGGAGCGTTTTACCCCATTGCTTCAACTGTACAGATTCGGTTGGCACAAAGCCTGCCTTCCTATACATGGCAATTGCCTTTTGCTGCACATCGGTAGTTAACAGATAAACATTATTGAACTGCTGTTCGCGGCAGTATGTAAGGGCGGTAGAAAGAAGGTGCTTTCCTACGCCGGTCCCCCTGAATATTGGGTGTACCAGGAACCATCTTAATTGCGCCCCATTGTCAGGCTTAGATAAAATGGCGATGCAGCCAATAATCTGCTCATTATACGTAGCGAGCCAGATCTTGTCTTTTAATGCGTCATAGTGTTCCAGAAATTCATAAAAGGTTTTGACCACATATCCTTCAAACTCCTGTGAATAGCCAGATTCCTGTGCGTACAACACGCCATGCAGATATATGAGGTAACCAACGTCGCCCGGCTTTAAGCCTTCCCGGTAGTTGACCTGATGGGACAGCACCTGATTGCTGTAATCTGTCGATAATAAGTTCTCAACGGTTCTCATGGAGTTTACCAGCATACTCCTCTCATCCGGCGAAAGCTTCTGTAAAAATTCTTCTATCTGGCTGTCAGATCTTCCCTGTAATTCGTTTAGTAATTTTGAACCCTGGGCGCTTAAACTGATGTGGTATATGCGCGAGTCATCCTTTGAAGGCTTACGTGTAACTATGCCATCATTGCTAAACATCTTAATGATTTTGCTCAGGTATCCTTTATCCAGCCCAAGCAATACTCCAAGTTCCTGTAAAGATACGGGCTGGCGCAGGCCTATCTCAAATAGGATGCGGGCCTCAGCCAATGAATATGGCCCATTCAATATGTGCTCATTTAACAAACCTAAGTATGCGGTGTAGAAGCGGTTGAAGCTTCTTATATGCTCTGTTTCCTTTTTCATAAAGCAAATATACCATTATAGTTGACAACTGTCAACTATAATGATTGACAGTTGTCAACTTTTTTTTTAATCCAGTGGATAAACCAAACCATTTGACCACATCATACCAATTTTACCGATCGAATTAATTTATTGGTAATGAGCAGATTGTAGTTTTTTTTTAAAATTTTGACGGGATGGGATCAATCAAAGCTGTTTTATCCGATAATCAGTCATTTCAACGAATGCCACCAATTCTTCCTTTTTCTTCCTCTATTCCGGTAGGTCTTTTTCTGGATTGTTTTACATCTTTGCCGCCAAAAGAATAGCTTAAGCCAAAAGAAAATAGCCTGGTCTCTGGTTTATCATATATCGTGTAATAAACGTTTGGCAGATTACTATACATAATTTGTGTTTTTTGATTGAAGATATCTTTCACGGAAACTTTCAAATTTAAACGACTGCTGAAAAATTTATAGGAGGTGCCCACACCTACAAATGAAAACGATCTTAAGTAGGAGGTGCCATATAGTTGTCTGGATTGGTAGAAAAAAGACACATCAAAATTAAACCTTTCACTTATCGTGAAGGTAGAATACGACTTAAAATTCATAGCATTTTGATCGCTTCTATAGATGGTGCCTAAAATATCATTTGAATAAAAACTAACATGGTAAGCACTAAGATTGTTATACATATTCCAGAACTTCCCTACGCTTATCGGAACACTTAAACTCAAACTAATTGAATTCTGTTTAGCTAAATTATCAGGTATCGTAAATAGCGCTCCGCGAGTGGCATCTGGCTTTATGATGTCTGAAATAACATCTTTCGTGTTGCTATAAACGATTTCGATGCCATATTTCTGGTGCAAAAGATAATCGAAAGCCAGGCTGTTGGTGTATTGCGGTTTTAGATCCGGATTTCCACGCTTATATGTGTATAAATCTAAATAGTATATAAATGGATTTAATGAACCATAGCTGGGGCGATCAATCCGCCTGTTAGCCGTTAAGCTGACTGTATGATTCTTATCAATTTTTTTGCTAAAAGAGACTACGGGAAACAAATCCAGATATTTTCGTTCGAAGGTTTCAGACATCGTAATTGAATTCCCATGAGTTGAAGTATGCTCTGCACGAGCTCCTAGTTGCATGTCGAATCCGGAAAATTCTTTTTTAAAGTTTAGATAGGCAGCATTAATCCGTTCCTGGTACAGGAATCTATTACTCTGAGCCAAGTCTTTTAACCATTCATTTCCCAATTGGTTTTCAACTAAAAAATCATTGTCGGTCTTAACCAGACTTGATTTAATACCAACCTCTACCGTTGATGTTTTTGAAAGTGGAAGCGTGTAATTAATCGTGATCGCTTTTATCTTTAAATCGGTTGGAGATATATTTCTAAATATTTTGGTCATCTTAACAGGATTACCATAGTCATCGAAGAAGTTGTTCTCATAAAGAATCTTCTCTGCATTTTTATAATTTAAAAGTGCAAGGTCAATATCCAGTTGCTGACCAAGCGTATCCAAAACAGATTTATAGTTTAAATTATAGGATGTATTTGAATACCGGTTCTTCCCGGTATTCAGGGCTGAAATGTCAGATAAATCTAAACCGCTATTGCTGATGGCCGATTTGCTGTGTATGATCTCGGTTTGATCATTTTTATAGCCGGCCACCATTAAACCGAGCGTGTTATTTTTATTAATATCGTAGTCGAGGCCAGCTTTATAGGTATGATTATAATTCTTTGTTGTTGAGTTGCTCTGCTGGCTTATGTTACTTAGATCCTCTGGCATATTTACAGAGCGATCTAAATTCAGGATCCCGTATCTTTTATTATCAGCAAAGTTATAGTTTCCAAATACATTTATTTTTTTACTACTGTGATTGATTGAAATCCCTGTATTAGCCTTTATGAATTTCCCAAGGGCAGCATCTGCTGTAATCGTTCCATTGCTCCCCAAATCTTTATTCTTTTTTAAAATGATGTTAATTAAACCGGCGCCTCCGGATGCGTCAAACTTTACAGGTGGATGAGTCATGATTTCTATTGATTTAATCTGACCTGAATTGGTGCTGCGCAATAAAGTGGCAAGTTGTGAAGATGACAAATAAGTAAGTCTGCCGTCTAACATCACCGTTACGCCTGCCTTACCGTTTAACTGAATAGTACCATCATTCAAGACAGTTAATCCCGGGGCCCTATTTAATAAATCCAACGCGGTATTGCCAACTGCCAGACTTGTATTCTCAACATTAATGGTGGTTTTATCAATTGATTTTTGGATTAATTGCCGGGCTCCCTTTATGCTGACTTCCTTTAATTGTTCTACATTTCGATCTAGAAATACGGTGTCCAGAACAAGGCTTTCCTTACTTAAAGTTACCGGTCCTAACCTTGCTTTTTGTGTGCCTAATGACGTAAATATAATGACGTATGTATCAGGCTTCACCTGTTGAAACAAAAACTTGCCGTCTTTTAAAACACTTTGTCTTTTTACGATAACGGAATCAGTGATTCTTATAAGTGAACCAGTAATGTCATTTGCAATAAAACCATCTTTATATTTTAATTGGCCTGACAGGCTCAGGTTGGACTGCGCAAAAGCCAGGCTGCTAATCAGTATTAGCGTAAAGAACATAGAAATTTTCATGAGCAATGGATTTAAAATCATAATCCAAAACTCGTTGTAATTGTAAGAAAAGTCTTCCGACTAAGCTTAAGCGGATAACCGCATAGGCTTTAGGAAGAGACTAAGACTCTTTTTGGTATATAGACGGAGACGTCCCCACAATTTCTTTAAAAGCTTTATTAAATGTCGACATTGAATTGAAACCGGCTTCGAAAGCTATCGCTTGTATACTATAGTTATGATATCGTAGATCTTTTAATAACCTTTGGCTTTCAACAATGCGATACCGGTTTATAAAGGCATAAAAATTTTCTTTGAACTCTTCATTTAAAACCTGAGAAAGAAGAATCGGTTTAAGATCAAGTTTATCCGCCAGGGAAGTTAAGGTTAGTTCATTATTTAAGTAAGGCTTTTCCCTGGACATAAATTCCTCAATTTTTGCTGCATAAGCCTTCTTGTTAGCTTCTGTAAGCTTCGAATTTCTATAACGGCTTCGTTCCGGAATGACAGTTTCCATTTTAAAATCTGCAGAAACATGATAATAAATGTCTTTTTGGTTAATTGTTTGATAGCCCAGCCAATAACTAAAGAGAAGAAGTGGTACAGACATCAGATTCCCATTAATCAATCCTGCATTGTCGAGAATCCAGCTTACTAATATGATGGACATAAATACCAGCAATTCTTTGATCCACTTCAACCCGCTATTTTCTATGGAGGAAATTAGTTCCCTGGAAACTTCATCGTTTTTCTTCAGAATTTTAAAGATCAGTATTATGTAGAGCAGGAACTGTATATGATTCAAATGTAAGTAAAGCCAGCTCATTGGAGCGTTCCGGTTCCAGGATGAAAAACTTTCAGGTGGAAATACCCAAACAACTAAAAAGATCAGGACAGGAACCCAATGGAGCAAATACTTCTTTTTAAAATTTAAGTTGTTATTTGTAAGCGACAGTACATAAAAATACAGGCAGGGAAAAGCCAGCAAAAGAGAAAATTCGTCTAAAAATTTAAGGTAAAACCCAAATACCTGGTTAAGCATTAAGATGTCATACAAAAGATTTAGTGTAATAAACAGGCAGAATAAAGAAAGAAAAATTGCAGTAAGGCTTTTTCTTCGCTCTTTGTTTAACTGGCAATAAAAAGAAATAAAAATCAGGTTTACGCCAGCAATACCGGTCAGGAGGGTATAAAAATTAAAAACGACCATTGCAGCTCCGGTAAAGTTTAAAATTCATGGTGCAATATAGTGATTCAAATTAGTTCACTTTAAGATTGGGAAGATTTGAATCTTATCAAACAGTAATTTTTCGCAAGGACTATTGTCGGAAATGCGATACAGCCTTCTTTCTCTTTCTCTATAATGTCCTAAAATTATTATCTATGGCTTTTTGGACAAAATGCTGTTCCCGATCTGGTTGGCATAGTCGCCAAGATCAGTTAAATTTGTATTTGATAAGATGATTATACTTAATCCATCATTCAAATAATGAAACCATACCCCATTGGCACCTGCTATCCTTCCGTAGCGTTCCATTCGTCTAAATTCTTTATTGCCACGGATCCAAACGCTATATCCATAATCATCCAATCCCGGGGTTAACAGTTGTTGTAACGTTTCTTTTTTAATTAGCTTAAAGGTGAACAATGCATTATTAAACTGCATCATATCTTTTGTACAGGAATACATTGCGCCTGCAGCTGAAAAATCTTCTACATATAGGGGAATATTGGGAATTAGATGGTCTAAGCTTTTGTCTTTATAATATGGAGTAGCAAGACCAGCGATTAATTTGTAGTGCGATATTAGCCCGGAATTACGCATTCCCAGGGGACTTAGAATCTGCCTGTCCAATATTGCTTCATAGTTCATTTTATATATTACTTCTAATATTCGTCCCAGGATCATATATTCCCCGTTATTATAGTCAAATTTTGTTCCCGGCTCATTAATAATTGGGTTTGAACAGAAATTAGCCACAATTTCCTTTAGCTGATATGGTTTATGGTAAAAGCCGATCCCATATTTGAGAAAATTTTCATCTTTTGCAGTATCCGTGTTTTTCATCCCCGATGTATGATTTAGCAGTTGATGAATGGAAACTTTCGATCCCCCCTCCCCTTTATAATCCGGCAAATAATCGATTATCTTCTTCTGCAGATCAATTTTTCCTTGTTCAACAAGCTGGAGTATTAAAACTGCTGTAAAGGTTTTAGTAAAAGAGCAAACCTGGTATTTGGTATCGTTGGTGATGGGCGAATTGAAAGCACGTTCTGCCACACCAAAACTTTTGTGATAAATCACCTTTGAGTCTTTTTGAATTAAGACTGTTCCATTAAATTGGTGTTGACTGGCATAACTTTCTACCAGGGCTTTGATGGAAGATGATTGCGCCGAAGCATTATTTACAAAAACAAAAATGAACAGTGTTATCATCTTTGTGATTCTATTTATCATTGGATATTGATTATGTTGACCCGAGGCACCATGGGTAAAGGTCAAAAGCGTAAAAACAAAAAATATATTTTTCATAAAAATGATATAAATATTGGAAGCTTGTAATAAGGACGCAAATTAAACAGGTAAGTTACAACTGCTTAATATTAATCCCCCGATTAATTTAAAAACTAACAGACTTCTCCTGGATCAAACCTGGCAAAGTTACGTGACACAATGAATTCATTTCAATATGATCAAAAAGAACTGAACCACCTGAACATTATACTATCTTTATGCCTTAAATATTATTTAAAAAATGAGACTTAAAATCATCTGTTTTACCATTTTGGCCAGTTTGTTTGCAATTGGAGCTTTCGCCCAAAAATCAACCTCAATGGAGGCCACCCAGTTTTACCATGATGTGGTTAAGGCAGACAGTCTGCTTTTTAGTGCTTTCAATAACTGTGATTGTTAGATAAAGTAGCGCGTAAATCATATACTATTTATTAAATGCTTAGCTAGTATATGAATACGAATACTTTTTAAATTTCTGCAAGCTTGTACCCCTGGCCACGAACGCTTTGGATGACAAATGAAGGTTCACCTTCAGATTAAAGTGAAACTCGGCAGTACCGAGAGCATTAAATCCTACCTACCTGAAGGTAAATCTCTTGCTTTTCTTCCATACCTGCGGTTTTGAAAAACTAAAGTGAACGAACTTAAGATTATTGATCTGTAAGATGTTTCTATTGAATGTTCTTTCTATCTCATTCATGCGCAAGGACAGCCATCCTAATTAACGGAAACAAGCTAAATCAAAGCGATAATTGTAGCTAAGAATTTTTATTGATCAGCGTTTAAATTTTCGGGCTAAACTTCTCCTTAAAAATGCGCAAAGGGGTAATTGGGGAGGTATCCATTTCTTACTTTAATTAAGTAGTATTGCAATAGAATGAAAAACACAAAGATACTGATTGCATTGGCCGCACTTTTAACGGTTGCATCCTGCAAAAAGAACAGGGCTACACCTGCTTTTACGGAAACGAAAATCAGTTTGGCCACGCATAAACTGGCTACATTTTCCGCAATAAAAAATTCTAAGTATCTGGTTGTTTTTGAATCCGGATTGGGTAACGACCATACGGTATGGAACAATAACGCTGTAGCTTTACAAATAAACGGCAATACTGATGTTCTCCTATATGACCGGGCAGGCTATGGGAAATCAGAAAACGGCCCGGGGCCAAGAGACATCAACCGGTTACGAAGCGAACTGGAAAGTGTAATCGATAAATTTTCAAACGGAAGAAAGGTAATATTGATCGGTCACTCATTGGGCGGTATGATCATCAGGGACTATGCGGTTAAAAACCCGCTGAAAACGGCTGCACTTTTGTTTGTTGATCCTTCGCACGAATTATATAGCCATCCCTCGCAGGCAGAGGAAGATGAGCTTTATGAGGCTTCCAGAAATGCCAATGGTGCAAACTTCGGTGGTACTTTAGAAGCCAGGGAATTTATAGAAGACCTGCAATATGCCATCACTTTGCCCAATTTGCCAAACATACCGGTAGTTGTACTGACCCATATGAAAGTGGATGTAACCCATTCCCCATCAGACGTGCAAAAATTATATGATGCACACGAGTTGTTAAAAAGCGGCGTGACTGATTTTACGCATATCACTGCCACCAAATCGGGACACTTTATCATGATCGATGAGCCGGGCCTGGTTGTTAATTCCTTCAATTCATTGATTTCGAAGTTGCCCTAAATCGGTAACTGTAGGGTGATCTAAAGTAATCAATCTCATGGATAGTATAACAGGGTGTTTGTTTTTAGGCGCAAGGCACCCATTTAACGGCAATATACAATGGAGTAATAGCCTACGAAATCAGAACATATCATCTTTATAATAAAAATAACAAAAGCGGTAGCTTAGCTAAATTCTAAACCGAATTGTTCAAATAAGGGAAGCCCAGGCCAAAGGCAGAAATAGTATTTTTAAAGACTACCACTTAGTATTGCCGACGTTGTGAGAGATCATGGCCAGTTGGACCGAAAGGAGACTCCATCGGATAGCTGTGCTTATCATCATTAGATAACACCCAGTTTTATATCCTGTAAACTTTGATGATATTATATCAAGTGGAAAGTTGGGACCGCGCTAACAATTGATGAATTATTAGCGTACTACGCGCTTGATAACTTAATAGTTCATTGAAACTGAATCTACCCTCCTAAAAAACTTTTTTTATAGGAGGGTAGATTGTGATGGTTTTTCACTAATTATAATTAATGGTTATGGAGAATCTTTTGAATACGCTGATATTGTGTGTAGTGTTTTTGTAAAGAATTACCCATTGATACTTACCGAATTCCCAGGCTTCTCGCCTGTAATCGCGTCGGCAGACGGTTCATTGTTGTCTATCGCAGCACCTACCGTGATGGTTTCCCCCTCCATATATGCCGTTGACGAGTTTGAGTGTGGATACTTTTCCTGCGTTGCCGAGTCCTTTTTGTGCTAATTTGTGACCACAATAACCTTGGTCAGATCCAGCTTGTCTATACTTTCCGGATAATAGTCGCTTTCTTTTTAATAAGAACCGAATAAAGGATCTACATTATTGCCAGCCGTTTATGCGGCTCTGATCATTTTCTACCAGCACTGAGAATTTAATTATGACTTAGGTAACTTCAAAGTTGTGGATTGTTTTGATAAGACAAAACTATTTGCATAAACGGTCAAGATCATTGTCAAAAAGAATAGTCCATAGGATTATGCATTACTGCATCTTTAACCGTAGTTGGCAGGCAATTTGATGCAAAAATCTGCTACTCTGGTCATTTATTTCTATATTACACAACTTTTTTACGCTTTTGACTCACGCTATATAATTTCGCATCGCTAAATTTAATGCCAATCTCTTAAATGGCTAAAATAATTCAAAAATTAATCAATGAAACGGCGCTTTTCGCAGAGCTAGCCAGGGGAAACGAAAAATCTTTTGAAATTATTTATCGTCATTACGTAAAACGCCTGTTCCCCTATGTAGAAAAGCTGGTAAAAGTTCCTGAACTTGCAGAAGAACTGATTCAGGAAATCTTTGTACAGGTTTGGATTAACAGGCAGCATTTTGCGGATGTGCAACATCCTACAGCTTACCTCTTCAGCATCGCCAACCGACAAGCTTTAAAGTACCTGAAAAAGGCAGCTAATGATCAGCGAATTTTAAAAAGTATTACAGATTTTGCCGAACCCTCCAGAAATGAAACAGAGGAATTAATCCTGCTGCGCGAAAGTCAGGAGGCAATTGACCAGGCTGTTGCACAATTGCCGGTACAGCGCCGCCTAATCTGGGATTTAAGCAGAAGTGAGGGATTGAGCCACGAACAGATTGCCGCACAATTAAACATATCAAAGCATACCGTTAAAAACCAAATGGTGCATGCGATAAGGCATGTTCGCAGTTTCTTAGCTAAAAAGGATGCCAACCTTTCAGCATTGTTAATTATATTGCTGACTAACAGACATTTATAAATAATTCACCTGATTAGATAGTCCTATCGTTCTCGTTGTTGTACTTATCTATCAAACACGGCATAAAATCCGGGCAATTGATATGAAAAAGCAGACCGATCCAACGTCAATACAACTCCTGTTTGCAAAGTACACAAAAGGCGAAGCTTCTGCGGCAGAAACGGCTGATCTTTTCAAGCACATCGGCGAAAACCAGAATGATACTGAAATAAACAATCTTTTAGCTGCGGAACTGGATGGTACGGATGCTGAAGAATACGATCCCCAATGGGAGGCACCACTGAAAAAGATTAAAAATCAGTTTTTTCACGAAGAATCTTTATCCACTCAAAAACCATCTATAAAGCTATGGCAACGACTGGCAGCCATCAGTGCTGCGGTAGTGATCCTCATCATAGGAGGATATTTTCTTACGGCTAAACATGAAATTGTTAATAATTATTATCATTTAACTGCACATGATATCCAGCCGGGTAAAGTTGGTGCAACTTTAACCCTCGCAAATGGTAATAAAATCAATCTAAATAATACAGCCAGTGGAGAAATCTTTAAAGAATCCGGTATTTCGATTCTAAAAACTGCAGATGGACAGGTTGTTTATCGAATTCAGTCAAAAAAAGAATCTGAGAATGAATTCAATACACTTACAACTGCTATAGGTCAAACTTACATGATCACCCTCCCCGATCAAACTAAAGTATGGCTTAATGCCGCATCCAGTTTAACTTACCATACTTCGGCAACGGCCAATGGACAACGCAAGGTAAAACTTACTGGCGAAGCTTATTTTGAAGTTGCCAAAGACAAAGCCCATCCCTTTATTGTGGAGAGTGGAACACAAAGGATAGAAGTGCTGGGAACCCATTTCAACGTAAATGCTTACGCGGATGAGCAGGTTTTCAAAACAACTTTATTAGAGGGTAGCATTAAAATCGCAAATCAAAATGATTTTAAAATCTTATCTCCCGGAACGCAGGCGGCCAGCTCTGTCTCCGGAATAAAACTAAGTCCGGTGGATACTGAATTCGCAGTAGCCTGGAAAAATAACAACTTTACCTTCGACAGGCTTGATATTAAAGAAATTATGAGGATGATTGCGCGCTGGTATGATGTTGAGGTAGTGTATAAGGATGAAATACCTGCTGGCACTTTCTGGGGCTCTGTATCAAGGTTTGATAAGATCTCAAAAGCACTGATCCCATTGGAAGCAACCGGAAATGTACATTTCAATATTGAAGGAAGAACAATATACGTATACCGCTAAACAGCTGGTAAAAATCATTAATCAAACAATTATTTACAACCTTAAACCCCCAAACATGAAAAAAAATATACGACAAGAGAACTAAACCAGATTTAACAGAAGGTGAAAGGAACCATACCCTGATTGGCGTCAGGATATGGTGTGAACCGGTCTTCGGAAATAAATTATCAACCAAACAGCAGATGCCAATAGTTTTGACGACAGCGGCATACTGCATTAACCAGACAAACAAACTTAGGCAATAAGGCTCAATTAAGCAATATTGTGGTTTTTCATTTGGACCGCTAAGTTTTTGTCATAACCTAAATGAAGTGCTAAACAAACTAAAAATGAAACCGGGTGTACTTCGGTATATCCATAAAATAGGGCTGATGATGCGATTAACCACCGTTATATTAGTAGCCGGTATTATGCAGCTGAGTGCTGCTGGCTATGCTCAAAAGATCAGCTTAAACAAATCCAATACCTCATTAGAAGAGATTATCAGGACGCTGAGAAAGCAAAGTGGCTATAATTTTGTAGTTCCGGGAGAACTACTCGATAGGGCAAGGGCTGTAAACATTACAGTAAAGGATGCAGATTTTAAGAAAGTGCTTGATGAGATTTTCGAAAATCAACCCATCTCTTACGAAATCAACAATAATACGGTAACCCTGAAAGCAAAACCAAAGAGCTTTATCGAAAACGTTATTGCGCGGTTTTCCACAATCACCGTTTCAGGTAAAGTAGTGGATTCGGCAAGTGGCAACCCGCTTGCTGGCGCGAATATTATGATTAAAGGGCAAAAGCAATTGATTAGAGCCGGAGTTGACGGTAATTTCACCTTCAATAATATAGATGAGGATGCAACTTTGGTAATTAGCTATATTGGCTATGCAACAAAAGAGATTAAAGCTGCTAAGGATGTTGGTATTGTGCGGATGGGAATGGTTATTGGTGATCTTAAAGAAGTAGCCGTAACCGTAAATACCGGTTACCAGCGAATTAAACCAGAACAAAGCACAGGTGCTGTAGCGCAAATCAGCACCAAAGAATATGAATCACGTGTAAGTAGCGATTTTCTTGACGGATTGGTAAACAGACTCCCCGGGTTAATGATTAACAATGATGTAACCTTTACCAGTACAACGCCTGGTAGCAACGGATCGACCTCAAGACCATTGTTTAATATCCGCGGAATCTCTACCATGTCGGCCAACCAAAGCCCATTAATTGTGGTTGACGGTTACCCAACAGAGTTAACGCTGGATATGATCGATCCGAACGAGATCAAATCAGTTACCATCCTTAAAGATGCGGCTTCTGCTACAGTATACGGTGTTCGGGCCTCCAACGGTGTGATTATAATAGAAAGAAAACAAGCCAGTCCGGGGGCGGCACAATTCAATTTCAGAACGACACTCGGACTGAAGCCTGAAGAAAATTATAGCCGCTATCGCTGGGATCCTGATGCATCAGCCATCAATGCAAATTACATCCGTGAAAGACAGACGCTTAACATTACACCAGCCACCTGGGCAACCTTATTTACGCCGGGCAATGGCAATATACGTCGCTCAATTCCCTTTTATATTCAGTCTCAGCTGGCTGCCGGTATTATTTCATCTGCGCAGGCCGAAAGTGCTTTTGCCGAACTTAGCAGCTATGATAACCTGGATGATTACAGCCGTTTGTTTCAGAGAACAGCGGTGACACAAACCAATACCCTGAATGTTTCAGGAGGAGTGCCTACGGCGCTTTATTACATTACGGCTAATTATACAAATAACCAGGCTAATGACATCCTTAATGGTAATAACCGGTTTTTACTTACCGGGCGAACGACACTTAAACTGGCAAAACGACTTAACCTGGAGCTCACTACTGAATATCAGGAGCAACGCTTTAATGGCAGCCCAATTCCCGCAGCATCACAGTTTGCGGGTTATGAACGCTTTGAAGATGTAAACGGAAATCCTAACGCAATTGTTTCACAGAGCTATGCACCGGTTTATAATAATTTGATCTTATCGCAGGGGCTGTTAGACCAGAACTATTACCCATTGGTTGATGCTTATCGCGTAAGCGACAAAACGCACACCATAAACAGCAAAACAATAGCCAACTTCACATACGATCTGGGTAAAGGCTTTAACCTCTTATTTGGCGGTGTTTATGAAACATCACGTTCTGAGATCAGGCATCTGGCAGGACAGGGTTCATCGGAAGTGAATGCATGGGTAAACAATTACACCGTAACAGCTGGCGGAACTTTTAAACGAAATATTCCTGATGGCGATTTCCTTCGTCAGCAAAATACCAGTTCAACCGGTTATACCGCCCGTACACAACTAAATTACAATAAGAGATTTGGCAACCACTCGATTAATGCCATCGCCGGTGGCGAAATGCGAGGTATACTAAGTAAAGGAAACCTGGCATCGTATTTTGGTTATAACGACCAGAGTTTGTTGCAACAACCGGTAGATTATGCTTCGATATTTAACGGCGTAGCTGCAGTAAGGGGTACATTGGTTACGGGCAATACGCTCGGTGCACTAACCAGCTTCTTTAATCAAACTTACAATGACGACCGGTATTTATCGGCTTTTACCAATGTAGTTTACTCCTATAAAGATACTTATTCTCTATCCGGAAGTGCCCGCATCGATCAATCAAACCTTTTTGGAAGCGACCCCAGATATAAATATAAACCACTATGGTCTTTAGGTGCTGCATGGAATATTCACAGAGAAAGTTTCCTGCAGAACATCAACTGGCTGCACCAGTTAAAACTGCGTGGTGCATTCGGTTTTAATGGAAATGTCGCCAAGCTATCGCTTCCACAGGTAATTGCACAGGCTCAGAACAATACTTTGAACACCCCAACTTTAACTTCTCTAGTTCTGGTATCAAATGCGAATAGCGGTCTGCGTTGGGAACAAACTGAAAACCTGAACATAGGATTGGATTTTAACATTTTCAAAAACATCAGCGGCAGCATTGATTATTATACAAAAAATACCACCGATGTGATGGGTAATTCCACCATCGATCCTACGCTTGGTGCAACTTCAGCACTCATTAATTTTGCTACCATCAGAAATAATGGCCTGGAGCTTAATCTGAAAGCAGATTGGCTATCAAGCAAAAATTTCAACTGGAATACTGGCTTTGTCATTGCGAAAAACAACAGCAAAGTGCTGGATGTTTCCAGGACAGGCCAATACAATCCTACTGTGCTCGACTTACTGGGCTATGTTAATGGTTATCCGGTAGGCGCCATGTTCTCTTACAATACTATCGGACTTAACAATGAGGGTCATCCTATTATTTTAGATAACAATGGAAAACAGTATGTTGTAAGCAACGGCCTCACGCTAGATCCGATAGCCCAGTTAATGTCGAAACAGGAATCTGGCTTGGTAAACTATTCCGGAACCTCTGTCCCAACCATTAATGCCGGATTAAGTAACCGCGTAGATGTTGGCAATTTCTACTTTTTTGCAATGATAAATTATTATGGCGGTTTTAAAGTCAGGGTACCACGACCTACGCCTGCAGATAACAGACCATTATCAGGAGCGAACAATTACTGGAGAGTCGCGGGCAATGAACTGAACACCGATATACCAAACTTAATCGATCTGACCAGCCCAAACCCATCTTGGGCTTATCGCTACAACCAGAACTATGTCGTTCATGGCGATTATTTAACCTTAGGTGATGTAACGGTTTCTTACCGCTTAAACAACATTTCTTTCATCAAAAAAGCGGGTTTTAAGAATTTTGAAATCAAAGCACAGGCATCTAATTTATACACCGTCGGATTTAACCGCTACAATTTTAGTCCGGCTACAGGAAGCTACGCCAAGTCTTATGTTACGCCCACTTATACACTAGGTTTATTCACTAATTTTTAAAAATTAAAATGATGAGACATCATCCTTTTCCAATCACTTAGGAATGAAAAGAATCTGATCGCATCAACAAAATATAAAAGATGAAAAAATTCAAATATATAGCCGTCCAACTGCTATTCTGCTGCGTAGTTTTTAGCAGTTGTGATAAATATCTGGATGTTGAACCAAAGGGTAAGCAGTTGCTGAAAACCACCAATGATTTTGATTTGTGGTTGAACAACTTAGTGCTCACAACCGAAACGAACTCCGATAACATCATGAATTACATGAATGATAACATTGATTTGCAGAATGTAAATAACCCGCCAAGCACGCTTGCAGAACTAATTTACACCTGGGCACCCCAGTTCACAACCGATTTAAGTTCACTTACCTATTTATGGGGTGAACATTATCAACGTATCAGCCTGTTCAACACGGTATTAATCGGCATTGATGCAGCCGAGGGTGGCACTGCTTCGCAGAAAGCGAGTTTAAAAGCAGAGGCATTATTGGGCCGCGCGCACTCCTATTTTTACCTCGTGAATGAGTATGCTAAACCTTACAATGCGGCAACCGCAGCAACTGATCTCGCGGTACCATACATCACATCAGATGATGTAAGTCAGAAAACACCTGCACGAAGTACGACTGCTGAAATATACAAACACATCATTGATGATATCAATGCGGCAATACCGAATCTTCCCCCAGATAATTCCAATGCAAGGTTCCGTGGTTCTAAAGCGGCTGCCTATAGTGTGCTGGCAAGGGTTTACCTGTACAGGAGAGAATATGCTGAGGCCCGGCGCTTTGCAGAACTTGCGATAGCCAGCACCCGTGCGGTGATGATAGATTATACCAATCCTGCTACTTTCCCGGGAACAACGAACGTCGTATCGCATCCTGATGTGATATACGGGCGATCTTCCGCAGCATTCGGGCTTCCAATCACTGTCGAATTTAAAAGTACTTTTGCAGCCAATGATGCCAGAAGAACGGTTTATTATACGAACTGGAACAGTACGGTAAGAGGAGCAACCGCATTTTATGCTGCAGCAGTTACCCAGGCTTTTCAGCTAACCAATTCGGGCACGAGTATACAGGAAATGCGTTTAATTGCCGCTGAAGGTGCAGCACGTGACAACAATCTTTCTACAGCACTTACCCACCTCAACGAAGTGCGCCGGAACCGTTATACAGGTACACCGATTACGAACAGAGATTTTACCTCAACTGACCAGAATGCTGTTTTAACCGAAGTACTGGCCGAAAGAAGACGCGAATTACCTTTCCACGGTTTACGCTGGTTTGATATGCGGAGACTTGATTCAGAAGACAGAATGCCAACGGTAACCAGAACCAATGCACAGAATGTGGTTGTAGCCACGTTGGAACCACACAGCAATAAATATACCTTACAAATCCCCATTCAGGTCATATCTTTCAACCCGGACATGATACAGAATCCATAAAAATTTAAGAGATGAAAAAATATAAAATAAATCTTCTGGCCGTATGCGCAGTCCTGCTGATGTTTATGGCTTGTAAAAAAGACCAGTCAGACCGGGAAGTGCTGGCAGAAGGGCGGGTTAATTTCGATTTGCCGGCAGCAACAGATTTAATCGCCAGATCGTTAGACATTAAGAATATTTCTCTGGTGAGCATGGAATTGAAAGCAATTTTACAAGGCAATGCCTCTCCGGATGTACATTACATAACCTTCGAAACAGATACCACTAAAATCACGGATTACAGGAATAAATACGGAAGTTCTGCACTATTACTTCCCACAACAAGCTACCTGTTTTACAAACCAACGGTAGCGCTCGCCGCCGGAACTAACATTTCAGAGCCGGCAATATTAAACCTGAGTTATCAAACCATGCTGAAAGCGCGCAGCACCTATGTGCTTCCATTGGCTATTGCGTCTATAGATGGACAAGTACAGGATCCAAAAACCCGCAGGATCATTTATTATGTATTTAATACAGGAGAAGCCTTGTATGTAGACCATACAGGATACACCCTTACAGCTACCGCTTCTTCTACAAACGGTACCAATGTGGCTGGCAGAGCCGTAGACGCCAATACACTGGGAACCTATTGGCTTAGCAATGTTACAGCAGCATTACCACAATGGGTAACCGCTGATTTTGAACGAGAAGTGAGTTTTTCGGGTTTAGATTATTTCTTTCCTACAGCTGTTGTTTATGCAACTGTGGGTGGCAATACAACCTCAGCTAAGATAGAAACAAGTTCTGATGGCACTACATGGGTAGATAAAGGCACCTATCCTGTAGATATTAAAAATGCGGAGCGAAAACAGACGATAAATCTACCTTCGGTAACTTCTGCAAGATACCTACGCTTTACCATTTTGACTGCAGTACCCTACGTATCGGGCGGAGCCACATACAGCGTGGGTTTTGTAGGCGGGATTGTACTGAGAAATTAATCGAAAGCAACTTATAGTTAAAATATTATAACATGAAAAAATTACTGATTTCAATCCTAATGTTGCTACCTCTTTTGGTAGCAGCGCAAAAAAGCTACCTGATTAAAGGAAATATGCCTGGCTTAAAATCGCCTTCAAAAGCTTATTTAGTTACTTTCCAAGGCGGTGCATGGAAGGAAACCGATTCGGCTGAAATTAAACAGGGAAAATTTGAGTTTACGGGAAGCGTTAATGAGCCACAGCAAGCCATGCTTGCAGTAAAATCAAAGAACTTAAAATCGGGCGATTCCGGGAACGATACCTATGCCTTTTTTCTCGAAAATTCAAAAATCGCCATCGATATTACCGGTTCTCTTGAAAATGCAAAGATTACCGGTTCGGTGTCAGACAGTGAAAACCGCGGTCGGGAGGCGATGATTAGCGCCGTAACCACTAAGATTATAGCGCTGCAGAACGAATACGGGAAAAAATCATCAACCGGTGTTTACATTAAATCTGCCGAAGAACGTAAAATGGCTGGCGATAGCATTCAGAAATTAGTGGCACAAAATAAAGCAATTAATATGCATTTCGCTGAAACCCATTTAAACTCTTTCGCAGGCCTCTATGCCTTCAGCACGTATGTGCTCGACAGTAAGTTCGAGGCCTCACAGGTTGAGCCATTGTTCCATAAGTTTTCTGCCGGCTTAAAATCTTCACCACTCGGTAAAAGTACACTGGAAAAAATTGAAATTGGCAAAAGACGTCAGGCAGGTTCCCAGGCCACCGATTTTACTCAGAACGACATTAATGGAAAACCATTTACCCTTTCAACCTTAAGAGGAAAATATGTGTTGGTTGATTTTTGGGCAAGCTGGTGCGCGCCCTGCCGTGCAGAAAACCCGAACGTAGTTAAGGCTTACACCGCATTGAAAGGCAAAAACTTCGAAATTGTAAGCGTTTCACTAGATGCAGCAAAAGCACAATGGGAAGATGCAATAAAAAAGGATGGGATGCCTTGGATCCATGTAAGCGATCTTAAATACTGGAAAAATGATGTGGCCTTGATGTATGGTATCAACTCCGTACCACAGAATATTCTTATCAATCCTCAGGGAGTAATTGTAGCTAAAAACCTCAGGGGTGAAAACTTATTAGCACAATTGGAGGCTTTCGTTAAATAATAATTAACAAGGCTGGAGAAAGATGCTCCAGCCTTCCTAAATTTAAATACATTATGAAAATTAAATTAATATCTGGTATGCTGCTGGCCTGCTTAACAACTGCAAGTTTTGCACAAGACAAATTCACCATCACAGGAAATCTTTCTCAGGCAGGAAAAGAAAAATTGGTATTGCTCAATTTTGTTAACGCTGAAGGTAAAACTGTAAAAGACAGTGCCAGGGTAACAGACGGAAAATTTACGCTGACTGGCACCACCGCTTTTGGAAACCGGGCTTACCTGGAGCTAAAACCTCTGGTAAAAGACACCACTCAAAAAAGACTGGGGAGCGATTTTAAAGAATTTTATCTGGAAAAAGGAACTACCACCGTTACCGGAAAAGATAAAATGGCTACCGCTTCAGTTTCAGGCACAAAAGTACAAAGCGAAAATCTTGAATACCATTCGAAAATGGATACCTTACAGGTACAGTATCAGGAAATCGTAAACCGCTATTTCAAAGCCAAGGCAGCAAAGGATTCCTTAGAACTTAAAAAGATCGCAACGGATGCAAAACCGATAATGGACAAAATGGAATCTACACTCGATGGATTTATCTTCAGCCACCCGGATTCTTATGTAACTGCAGATTTAGTGTTTTCGAACAGGATGGCTGTAATCGATGTCGCTAAGTTTGACCCGATTTACAAAAGTTTATCTCCAAAGCTACTCTCCAGTTTTACCGGTAAAAAGATTACCGATAAATACATGAAGGCAAAACAGTTTGCTGTCGGAAAAAACATCGATTTTACCCTCCCGGATAAAGACGGTAAAGAATTTAAGCTTTCGTCACTCAAAGGAAAATATGTGTTGGTAGATTTTTGGGCTAGCTGGTGCGTACCCTGCAGGGCAGAAAACCCATTTATGCTAAAAGCATATCATGAACTAAAAGATAAGAATTTTGAAATCGTAGGCGTTTCCCTGGATGACAAAAGAGCTGCGTGGTTACAAGCTGTTGCGGCAGACAAATTGCCCTGGATCCAGGTAAGCGATGTAAAAGGTTTTAAAACCGATGTCGCCGTTCGTTTTGGAATCTCTGCCATTCCTCAAAATGTATTAATTGATCCTACCGGAAAGGTAATTGCTAAAGATTTAAGAGGCGAAGAAGTAAACAAGAAGATTGCCGCTTTTATCAAATAAATAACTAAAATGAAGTTCATTTAAATAAGGGCCTGCAATGAAAATTGCAGGCCTTATTTTTTACTAATTCAACAAAAATTAGATGAGCAGACTGATTGAGTATTTCATGTCAAAACAAGTAGCAGCTGTATCGACATATGGTCATCTACAAAGGTTGACATCAGAATTTTACGGCAACAAATCAGTTCCTTCCTTGGAGTCATTTGCTGGAAGGAAAAATGGAGAAACTCCATTTAAATTTACGGGTTCATAATTTTACCTATGAGACCGTTGACAGTTTTACATGGATAAGATATCACTATTGTCAAAATTCTATTTTTTGCAAGCTGCTTCAAGATCTATCTTATGATGTTCATCCTGTTAGGGACTATGATCTTACTCTCCGAATGCCGCCGTGTTCGTTTAAAATAAAAGCCGCATGAGAAAAGAAACCATTAAACACATTTTACTAGAAACTCAAATTTTCATAGCTTAGTTCCCTTGGAATCAATACAACAGGAATGTGTATTGGATTCATCTTTCTAAATTAAGAACAGACAATAAATAATGGATAAATTTGTTGCATTTATAAGGAGTGTTATTGCCATCGATGAGCATGATCTTGAACTGGTTCGCGCTCATTGCAGGACGAAGATAATTCCAAAAGGGAGGCTGTTGTTAAAGGCCGGGCAGATTGCAAATCAATATTATTTTATCGTTTCAGGTGGCTTACGTTTCTTTTATGAATTTAACGATCAGCAACATACCACCTGGGTATGTTTTCAAAATGAATTTTTTACGGAAATCTCCAGCCTTCACCCTCAAAAACCGACTAGATTCAATATCCAGGCGATAGAAGAAACCGAACTGATTGTCATCGACAAAAAGAATATGGATTTCCTGTATGCGCACCTCAGTTGCTGGGAAGAATTCGGGAGGAAAATTTGGGAAGCCACCACGGCCAGAATGGTCGACCAACTTTTAAATTTTCAAACGCTGTCTGCGGAAGAACGGTATATTGAGTTCCTCCAAAGGCCAGAACTACTCCAAAAAATACCCGTAAAAGAGTTGGCCGCAATTTTAGGCATTACACCGAATGCGTTGAGCCGAATCAGAAAAAAAATCCGCTAAGTTTAATTTCTACCATCTGGTAGTTTTGCGGCGCTACGGTCATATTAACTTTGAACAATCAATCAGGAAACAAAATAATATGATCGAAAACGAAAATATCCTGAATCCATATTCGGACGAACAGTTAATCAAAACCCTTCCGGGATTCACCAATCACTACGTTAAAGTAAATGGAATTTGGCTACATTATGTTCAGGGAGGTACGGGGAAGCCGCTGATCTGCCTGCCCGGCTGGCCGCAAACCTGGTATTCCTACCGCAACATTGCCATTGAACTTTCGAAAACACAGCAGGTTATTATTGTTGACCTCAGAGGTATGGGAAGCTCAGAAAAAACCGCCTCCGGCTATGACAAAAAAAACATGGCTAACGATATCCTTGAACTGATTAAAGCACTTAACTTTGAAAAAGTGAACATAATCGGTCACGACATTGGTGGTATGGTTGCCATGAGCCTGGCATTTAACCACCCGCAATACATTGAAAAACTTGTTATTGCCGACGGCATGCACCCAAATGAAGGAATGATGCAAATGCCACTCCTCCCCCCTTCAGGCAGTTTTAACGAAAAGATGGATCCGAATATGCCTTATGCCTGGTGGATGGGATTTAACCAGGTTAAAGAACTGCCGGAAAAAATACTCGAAGGTCGCTTCCGTTTTTTGATTGACTGGCTCTTCAGCTATGTAATGATTGAAGACTCGAAAATGAGCGAATTCGAGCGGGAAGTTTATGCCGATGCCTACAACGATCTCGAAAGCATTCGGGCATCTAACGCCTGGTATCAAACATTTTCTCAGGATATTGAAGATGGCAAATCATACCAGCCCCTTTCAATGCCGGTATTGGGCATCGGCAGTAATGTGAGCTATAATTACATGAAAATGGCCTTGCCCTATGTTTGCGAGCGTAGCGAAATGGTCGGGATTCTGGAAAGCGGACATTATATGTTTGAAGAACAACCGGAGCGTGTTTCCGAAATCATCAATAATTTCTTCAACCTTAAACATTAGAAAAAATAAAATGGAAAAAAATATCTTAGTTGCGGGTGCAACCGGAAATTTAGGCTTTAAGATCTGCATAGCATTGATACAGCGTGGTGCTCAGGTAAAAGCACTGGTAAGAGAGGAAAGCGATTCTGACAGAATTAAATCGCTTGCTCAGGCTGGCGTGGAAATAATGCCTGTAAATTATGATAAGCCAGAAAATATTAGGGATGCCTGCAAAGGTATTGACTGCCTGGTTTCAGCACTTGCAGGGCTTGGTGATGTCATCTTAGATGCGCAAAAAATCCTTCTGGAAGCTGCTTTGGATGCGGGTGTCGGGCATTTTATCCCTTCTGATTTTTGCACCGATTATACCCTCCTGATTCCAGGAGAGAACAGAAATTTTGATCTCAGAAGAGCGTTCAGGGCGCATATAGATCGCAGCAACATAAAGGCAACTTCCATTTTTAACGGGGCTTTTGCCGACATCCTTAAATACAACACGCCAATTCTTAATTTAAAAAGCAAAACCATTGCTTATTGGGGTGACAAAGCAGATTGGAAACTCGATTTCACGACAATGGAAAATACCGCTGCATTTACCGCCGCGGCAGCCATAAGTGGGCACAGCACCCGAGATTTGCATATTGCAAGTTTTCAGATAAGCCCAAATATGCTTCATGAAGAAATATTAGCGCTAACCAACCAGGATTTCATTATTCAGAAACTTTCCGAAATGGACGAATTTGCAGAATCAATTAAAAAACAGCGGACGGAAAACCCATCTGGCGAAAATGAGCTGTATGCAAAATGGCAACAAGCACAGTATATGTATTCCATGTATTCAACACAGCATCAAAAACTCGACAATGATCTTTTCGCTAATATAGCCTGGACAACAGCGCCTGAATATTTGAAATCTTTTGTTAAACTTTAAAGGCTCCAGGCCATGCGCTGAAACAGAAGGGCATCAGCTGATCTGAACTCAACATTGAAATGCAGCTTGGCAGCACAGTGAGCATTAAGTCTTATTTGCTAAACAACAACTGCCTTGCATTTCTTTTATTATTCCATCATTAAGAACTAAAATCGGGAGAGTGTCGCATTATGGATAACAAAGATCTAGCCGTATAGCAGCTCTTTCATTTCATAGCATTATGATAGCCACTGTGTCATAGGATTTATCTTGTTTTAGAGGCTGCTTCCGCCCTGCATCGCCTGTTTGATCACCTGGCGGATGACCGATGAAGACTCCGGATCTCCTTTGATCATCGCTTTGCTGAATTTACTGAGCATGGTCTTGTCCACATGCGGTGGAATAATAGGAACATTCGGATCGCATACTACATCCAATACTGCCGGGCGGTCACTATTTAATACTCCGTTCAATGCATTATTGATTTGTTCCGGCTGGTCAATTCGAATTCCTTTTAGTCCGACAAGTTCTGCAAAAGCGGCATAGTTTACATCCGGTATATCCTGCGAGGCTTCAAATTTTGGTTCGCCTGCAAGCATGCGCTGCTCCCAGGTGACCATGTTCAGGTCCCGGTTATTCAGTACGATAATCAGCAGATATGGTGTCGACCACTCTTTCCAGTATTTGGAGATCGTGATCAGCTCATTCATGCCCAGCATCTGCATGGCGCCATCTCCTGATATCGCTACCGGCATCCGGTCCGGATAAGCAAACTTTGCAGCGATGGCATAAGGAATAGCAGGGCACATCGTCGCCAGGTTTCCCGAAAGCGAGGCCATCATGCCAGACCTGATCTTGATATTGCGTGCATACCAAAAGGCTGAGGTGCCTGAATCAGCTGTCAGGATGCAATTGTCCGGAAGCAAAGGAGAAAGCCGCTGCAAAACCAGTTGCGGATTGATGGGGTCAGCTGCCAGATTTGCCCTGTCTTCGACGGTCTGCCACCATTCATTCACGCTCTGCTCAATCTTTTTTCTCCAATCCCGATCCTGTTTGTACTTTAAAAGTGGAATTAACGCCTTCAGCGTATCCCGACTATCTCCGAGCAGGTTCACCTCCATCGGATAGCGAATACTCAGCATTTTACCATCGATATCGATTTGTACTCCTCTTGCCTTGCCCGGTTCCGGCAGGTATTCTGCATAGGGAAAGCTGCTGCCGATCATAAATAGCGTATCGCAGCCTTCCATCAGTTCCCAGCTGGCTTTTGATCCAAGCATGCCGATAGAGCCAGTCACATACGGCAAGTCATCAGGCAATACCGCTTTCCCCAGTAAGGCCTTTGCTACCCCCGCACCCAGTAATTCTGCCACTTCTATGATTTCTGCTTCAGCGCCAAAAGCACCCGCACCGATCAGTATCGCCACCTTTTCGCCGCTGTTGAGGACATCCGCCGCTTCTACGAGTTCACTTTGAGCAGGGATTACATGGTTTTCACTATGACCCGCTCCGGTTACTACGTTACCATGCATCCGCTGTGGCTGTTCCACCGCCTTTTCTTCCTGTATATCATTGGGAATAATCACAGCGGTTACCGTACGCTCGGCCTTGGCGATACGGAATGCACGGTCGATTACTTGCCTGGCCTGAGCAGGATCAGCAATCATCTGTACATACTCAGAAGCAACGTCTTTAAAAAGGCTCAGCAGATCTACTTCCTGCTGGTAACTGCTCCCCAAAGAAGTGCCTTTTTGCTGTCCGATGATCGCCACCACAGGCTGATGGTCCAGCTTCGCATCATACAAGCCGTTGAGCAGGTGTATGGCCCCGGGTCCCGAGGTTGCCATGCATACCCCCACTTCACCAGTGAACTTGGCATGCCCACAAGCCATAAAGGCGGCCATCTCCTCATGGCGGGTCTGTATAAAACGAATGGACTGGTTTCTGTTCATCGCCCCCAGCAGTCCATTAATACCATCACCAGGATAGCCAAATACCTTATCAATTTTCCAGTCGCCCAGGCGCTGTAATATAAAATCACTCACATTCATAACTTCTTGTTGTTAACGGTTTCCTTCTCTGGGCCTAGTTACTAATCAGCAGTATCATGCGGAATTGTTTTCGGGTCCTTACCGACCAGACCATCATGGTCCTGAGCTGTAAATTCAGATCCGAATGACGGGCCAGTTTTATCCCTGGCATCTTCCTGCATATCTACCTGCGCTCCAACAGCCGTCCTTGAATTGTCCATCCATTCGCCCGCTCCCTGATATTCCCCCTCTTGTCCGCCATCACCACCCAGTGTTTCTCCCGTTTCCCCAGCTTCTCTTAATTCGTCGTTTCCTTCCTGCTCTTGATTGGCCACGCTATATTTCTTGATATTCTCCATTTTGCTGTATTTAAGGTGAATAATTCATTCCATGCAAAATAAAAACTGTTATTTTAATGGATTGTTTGGCGGGAATTGTACTGGTTTTGCAAAGTAAAATACCTGTAAACAGAGTTTACAAACTAAAAACCATTCAATTTATTTCTTTTTCAGATACTGCCTTCAACCCTATTATTTACCGCTTTCTCAAAATTTAATACCGCCTCACAAGGCTCGTAAAATTTCGTATCTTCATCACCTCTTTATACTTATCTCACGCAGATTTTTTCAAGCACCTAAGGTGGTATTGACAGGCAGTGACGGAGGCCCTGTAGGAAAGTTCTTCATGGAAAAATTAAAGTATATAAAAGGTTTATATTTTATGCAGCCTAATTATCCTGATAAATTCAGAGCCACGGGACACGATGCTGTGGATTGGATTTATGGCTACTGGTGACTGCGATTACTTCAATGGATTAGATGGCGTAGCAAGAATTTTAGTTTGGCAATTACCATGAGAAAAACAAATTTTATAATGCTATTTATGAGTATTTTGCTTTACACAGGAGGTTGTAAGGTGAATAAAGATGACACTAAGGAAACTATCTTGAAAGAACGACGCCAATGGATGAAGGAATATGCATTGTGCAACTGTGTATCTTTGGTTGGAAAACAGGATACAGCGTTTCGAAACGATATCAGCCAATCGGTGTATGTAGAAATTACGGATTATAGCCGCAGCAGCGACAAAAATATTTACAACGCTGTAGATAGCCTATCGCATAAAGCACTTCATTCGGTTACACCTAGCCAAATCGCAGATTATGAAGGCAAAAAGCCATATATGAAGTCTTGTATCGAATTTTCACAGAGTAAAGAATTGGATTCATTGATCCGTAGTTACGACTCCCAGGTTCAAATTGTCCCATAATAATAATCCGAGCGTTTAAGAAAGCCTGATGTACGGGCATTGACGCTCTTCATATCGTCGAAATTTACATGTCCAGAAGATTTTGCAGTAGTAACTAACTATGCATTAATGAGAGGATTATAATTTGAGTTGATCAACCTAAACTTTTTCTTTGTTCCATGCTGATATATAAGCCAACAATGGGCAAAGGCTTTTCCCAAATTCTGTAAGTGCATACTCTACCTTCGGTGGAAGTTCCTTGTATTGTTTCCTGCTAATTAAGCCGTCAGCTTCAAGCTCTCTTAGTTGTTCCGTTAATACTTTTCTTGATATAGCCGGTACCCTAACATTAATTTCGCCAAAACGCCTGGCGCGCTTGGAAAGCACATGTAAAATAATCACCTTCCAACGTCCTCCAATAAGCGCTATCGTTTCCATAGCAGGACAGTTAGCATGATCTAAGTTATTTTCCATTAGTTACTTTAAGGTTACCACTTTTTATTCTCTTAACAACGGGATGAGATGTTTTATAGTATCGATTTCAGTTTCTTTGTCTAACAAAAGTAATTGATTATTTATTTTAAAACAAAACCATGATTTTAGTAACAGGTGCAACTGGTAATTTAGGCAAAGCCACCATTAATTCTTTATTGAATAAAGGCATATCCGCAAACAATATTGCGGCATTGGTAAGAGATGAATCGAAATCAGCAGAATTTAAATCAAAAGGCATTCAGGTGCGGATTGGTGACTATCAGAATTTCGAGTCTTTGAAAAGTGCCTTCCAGGATGTGGATAAGCTGCTATTGATATCTTCTTCGTCGGAAATAGCTCAAAGGTTTGAGCAGCATAAAAACGTAATTAATGCTGCCATCGAATCTGGCGTCAATCATATCTTTTATACCAGTTTTGATATGAAAGATCTCCGTCAAAGTAGCATGGCGGGAGACGTTCAATACCATGCAGATACAAGTGATTATCTAAAACAAATAACTTTACCTTATACTTTGATGGATAACACACTGTATGCTGACCTGATTCCCATTATTTCAGGAAATAATATACTGGATGAAGGTATTTCCATCCCGGCAGGAATTGGCAAAGTGCCTTTTTTGCCAATAACAGAAATGGCTGAAGTTTTAGCCGTTGTACTGACTACTTCCGGGCATGAAAATAAGGAATATGTTATTACCGCAAATACCGCTTTCTCCTTCGCTGAGATTGCTGAACTCATATCAGAGATCACAGGGAAAACGATAGCTTATAACCAAACTGAGGTAATGGCATATGTTGCGCAGCTTGTACAGCTGGGGGTTTCTGAAGATGATGCAGCGTATCTGGCAAGGTTTGCCGGAGCGATAGCCAGAGGAGAATTCGATACCAATAAGAGTGATATCGAACAATTACTAGGCAGAAGTCCGATGTCTTTAAAAGATTTTTTAAGAAGTATTTATGGTAAATAAAAGATACTAAATTTTGTCAGATTTATGCTGGCCAAGTGAATGGAATGCGAATAGCTTTACCAGCAGTACAGTTTACCAGCATCTGGCTAACTAATCCGCCTTTTTACTACCCATCCCTGTTGAGTCTGCTTTACTGGTATCTTTCTTTTCTGCCGTTTTATCGGTATTACCAGCTTTTACTGATCCGCTTCCGGGGTGTGAATCCGCGGGACTGTTATGTCCCGAAGTACAGCTGGTTAGCAGAAAGGTAATTGAAATAAAAATGAGTGTGATATACTTTTTCATAACTTGTGCTTTTCTCTATGACAACCTGCACAGGGCATTGTTTGCACCAAATAAAAATCACGTAGTCAGCACATTTACCAGGTATTCCACACATCCGGTGGTACTAATACCCATTTCAGCTAATCAATTTCCTAAAAGCATCTGCGGCTTTTGGACAGGAAAATAGGTATATCGCCTTTCAAAACAGGCATTTACATCAGCAACTTTTAGTGCATTTATTGGGTTTTATATTTAGCTGCGGATGCATTTCATTAAACGAATTACTCATTGATGACTGTTTATCAACACCATGTGCTTTATGCATTCTTGTGTTATATGGGCAGATGTGAAGCAGCGGTAAAACACGTAAAAATCAATAAATAATTTTTCACTAAATCCTAAAATCTATGTTTTATCATGACAACAACCTGCAGTACAAGGTTCGGGTAGACAAACCCAATCCTGCATTTGCAAAACTATTGCAGCAAGCTATCGGCGGCATTGAGGGAGAGATCAGAGTTTGTTTGCAGTACTTATTCCAGGCATGGGGAAATCGCGGACCAAATAAATACCGCGACATGCTTTTAGACACCGGAACAGAAGAAATCTCCCACATTGAAATGCTTTGTACCGCTGTAGCCCTGAATCTGGATGGCGCTACCAATGAGCTGAAAGATAAAATTGCCGGGGAAAATCCAATTGTAAGCAATATCCTTGGCGGAATGGATCCCCGCCAGGTTTTATCTTCGGGTTTGGCTGCTATGGCCGTAGATAGCAATGGTGTACCTTTCAACGGATCGTGGGTGGTAGGCAGCGGGAACATCGCCGCTGATATGTATGCAAACGTGATGGCCGAATCAACAGGGAGGGTTTTAGCAACCAGACTTTACGAACTGACCGACGATTCAGGAATGAAGGACATGCTTTCTTTTTTAATTACCAGAGATGCCATGCACCAAAATCAATGGCTTGCTGTACTGGAAGATTTGGGCGGCGTAGGCGAGAATTTACCTATTCCTAATACCTTCCCAAGAGAAAACCATGTACCCGGATTTGAATATGCTTTTGTATCAACCAATATCGAAAAGCCTGGAGAATCACAGGGCCGGTGGTCAAATGGGCCATCTATTGATGGAAAAGGTGAGTTCCATATCATTACCGCTCAGCCTGGCCCTCCAATTCCGGATTTGGGTATTCCAGATGTGAAAGGTTATGCGCAGCAGCAGCAAATGACTGGCGGGGATCAAGGATTGATTGAGAATATTAAAGATACCCTCCTGCCTTAACAAGTCCATTACCAGATGGTGCAAACTTAGGCCGGGGCCGGGACCTGAGTTTGCGCCGCTAGGTTTAGCTTACAGGAATGCCCTGAACAAACAATTTCGATAGTCCATTAAGAATAGGCCGGAAACCTGCACTGAAGAATCAATCACCTGGTAGTTAACCCCTTCAGCCGGGATGGAAGCGCATATCGGAAATCAATCAAGATAATATGAAAATCAAATACAGCATGGCCATGGTTAACTTTTTAGCGAGGCAGAATCTATTTTTGTACTGGTTGTTTGCGGCAGCATTAGCCATGATATGCAGTGGCTGTGCTACCACTACGCCTGGCATTGGCTTACAGAAGAAAATAGCGCAGAAAACATATGTGATTATTGGTGCTTCAAGCGGCTTTGGCAGGGGCGTAGCAGAAAAACTGGGCAGTTACGACGCAAAAGTGATCATTGCAGGGCGAAGAGGTGAGGCCCTGGAAGAGGTGGCAAAAACCATTCGGTCTCATGGCGGAACCGCGATTACCATGTCAATGGATATCAGCAAGCAAGCAGATCTGGCCAAAATCCAGGCACTTGCCCTAAAAGAATTTGGCCATGTTGACGTATGGATTAATATGGCGGGCGTAGGTGCCATCGGGCGGTTTTGGGAGATTCCCGTTGCAGATCAGGCGAGGATAGTGGAAATTAATCTCACAGGATTTATTTACGCAAGTCACGCCGCAATCATGATCTTCAAAAATCAGGGTTTTGGAACATTGATCAACATGGGCTCAATTGAAAGTATTAATCCACTAGCTTATCATGCTTCTTATTCAGCCACAAAAGCCGGCGTCCTTAATCTTTCTAAAACAATCGGTCAAGAGCTGAGGCTGGCGGGCTATAATCGAATTAAAGTAGTTACTATTGAGCCCTGGGCGGTAGACACTCCATTTTGGCGCCATGCCGCCAACTACAGTGGCGGAACGCCGAGAATGGCCGCTATGGATCCGCCGTCTAAAGTAGTTAATGCGGTCATCCGCGCCTCGATTAGGCCGAGAAAAGAAATTGGGGTTGGATGGAAAGCCAAAGGGGCTAAGTTTTCTCATTGGCTTATGCCGGGACTCACCGAACGCATATCTGCAAACATCGCTCACCGCTACCAGATCAGAAAAGCACCACCTGCTGATACAACTTCCGGTTCTGTTTTTAAGCCGATGAAAGAAGGTACTGGCATTGAAGATGGGGTGCGAAAGCGGATCAAAAAAGAAAAGGAACTGCAATCTAAGCGAAATTGAATTGGTGACCACTTAATCCGACAGTTGACATTTTTAACTGTCAGATTAAGTTTCCATCAGCTGAATTAACAGGCTTTATTCTGTGTAATTTCGCCCTACAATACATTTACAATGTTCCTGTTCTTCTAAACGCTGGACAACTCATTTTTTAAACCTTTACGCACTATTGTCTCTCATTTTATGCGGCGTGGCAGGCTTTAATTTTTATTCAGCACCGCAGATCCGTTAATGGCTCTGTTAAACTGGTTTATTGGTCTGTTATATGCAAATGATTTATTGACTTCGATTTTTCTGTTTTTCCTTATTTGGGCTAAAAACTACTTTTCCGGAAGAAAAAACCCACTGATTCTTTTTGTTCCAAGCCCCATCACAATCCTGTTGCATTTGTTTAATTATTGTTGCTTTATCGATATCAATAATTGCACAAGTGTAGTTTTCATGAAGTGTACTATCTTGATCAGTCTGATGCACGTACCCTTTGATGATGGCATCAACTACCACGTGTTTTGCATTGGGTGACAGTGCTGCAAAGAGTTCACTTCCCGTGCCATTATATCCAGTTCCTTTACCCACTTTTAAACGTTTCTTTTTGTTAATAATGGAAAGATTATACCATAGTTTCATCGTCCTGTTATAGGAACCATAATATAAGGATAAAGTATCATTTAAAATTATTGTTGTGTCTGCCTTTTGGGTTTTATGCTGCACATCAGGATGTACAACGGACTTAATTGTTCCGTAAATAAACACGATTAAAATCATTAAGATACCTGTGAATTCTTTCATAACGATAAGTTTGAATTTTCAGCAATTTAAATTGCATTTCGGGTAACAGTTTGATTAAATGGCAGGTTGCAATCCACATAGGCAGATGAGGTATCAAACTCAGCTTCCCGTACACTTTTGGATTCATCGTCCTTACTACATCCGATAAATAAAAGTGAGAAAAATAACAGACAGATTCCGGTTATAAATTTTTCATAAGTATATTGGATTTGATCACAACAAAGGTAAAAAAACATCACACACCTGAGAAATAACACCAGGGACATCTTTTATTTAACACTTAGTTCTGTATTTTAGCTAAATCATAAGTTATAATTACTAAATAGTACCCATGAAACCTGCATTTTATTGTTATCTATTCGTCGCCCTCATCTTGGTCTCCTGCCGGGATAATACAGCCGGTACTACTGAATTGAAAACAGGCACTAAAAAAATTGCTCCTGAAAATCCTGATACCAGTGCAATAGCAGACACTATCGCGGCCACTTCATTAAATCGTAAGATGACCACTGAACAGCTGCTGTTATTGATTGATAGCCAAAAGAAAAAAGTGGAGAAAAAGCTTTCAATCGCCACAAAAACCGAAGCAGACGGAATTTATGACGCTTATTTATCCGCAAATGAGATGCTCGTTGGAAAAATTACAGAAGCTGAAAGCCAATTACTCGACAAATTTTATGAGGAAGATGCCCAAACCCAAATCAGGGTAAAAAAATTAGGAACGCTTCTGGAACAGTATAATCTTGATTACGATGAAGTTGGCGAAGGCATGGTTGAAATAAAAACCAAAAATGATTATTACCATAACATTTTCAAAAACTATGTTTCGGATGATTATAAAGAATATATAGCGATTAAAAATGAGGAAGATAAAGTTTCTTATAGTGCAGATGCCTCCTTACTCATATCTTTTGAAAAAATTGGCGAAAGAGTAATAGTTTGGGAAAAATTACTGGCAAAATATCCGACATCCAAACTCAGGAATAAAATAAGGGAACAATACCAATCTTATCAGAGTGACTATCTATTTGGAATGGATAATACGTCAACAATAGAAAATCAAAGTTCTGAAAAAGCGTTCATAAACCCTGAAAATGTAGACGAATTCAACAGATTTATGCGCAAATATCCGTTGAGCCCAACCAATAAACTGATTAAAATGTTATTAACAAACTTTAAAGACGAGAAGATACGCAGTTTAATTGATGCAGAACAACAGAAATTATGATCAACAGATTTATCGGGCATATTGACCATTCCCGTTTTAATATAAAAATGTAATGCTACCCCTCAGGAAATTGAATAGATTATCATACGCTGTTTTATGTAGTGCTGTTTTTTATGTCACTACATCCGTACTATATTTTATTTTAAATAAACTCGTTGATCAGGTTGTTGGCTCTCCTTTGGGATCGTCCTATCACCGGATTTGTTCGTTTTTGCCTTATCGTTTTTCATCATTAGAAATTACAAAGCTTTTATTCACAGTTATTCTTAAATAAATAGGTATAAGATGAAATTTAAAATATTTGTCAGTATTGCATTTTTAATGCCTTTATTAACTTTTGCACAAATGAAATTCAGGTCTGTTGGCACTGCAAAACCTATTGAATTTACTTTTGGCTTCCAGCATAAAAAAGGTGCGTTTGTTTGGTATAAAGGCCAAAAAGAGCCTATTGCACTAAAATTAAAAACGCTTGATGTAGATAGTTCTGAACGAGAAAGCGGTCAGCCTGATTTTCACTTCTATAAGTATACCGAGATCTATAGGGGCAAGGCTACAGGTGAATATGGTATTACTGAGTGGCCGCGAAATGTTGCTGATATTTACTATATCCGCTTTAAAGATGGGAAGAAATTTACATTCGAGTTGGTTCAGGATGATGAATTTTATAACGGAAAAAGTATGGTTCTTTTAAACGATGTAAAAGTTTATTATAATGCCTTTTATGATGATAATTTAACCCTAATTTATCCCGATGGAGGCAGCACAAAACACGTTTTAAACCACCTCGATAAAAATCAGGCAAGACGGATCGAAATTAAGGATTTCAATTTCGACGGCAACGATGATATCGCATTTGAGACAGCCAGGGGCAGTATCATGAACAGTTCTTATGATGTTTTTATCTATGATCCTTTAAACACAAGGTTTAACAGACTTACGGAACCAGATAATACAGGTTGTGGCCTGATGGAGAATTTAAAAGTTGATAAAGTACACAAAAGGCTTATCACCAGATGTAAAAACGGAACAAGATGGAGCAGCTTTATTTATAAATTTAACCAGTCTGGCCAACTGATATTGGTGAAGAAAGATTGAAAACTGGTTTTATTGGGAGTTATAAATGTAAAAGTCAATTGTGTTAGGCTGGCGGATCAGTTAATGTTAGGCTATTTCCAAGTTAAAATACTATTAATGGGCTTTGCGCAAATAAAATCACTTTATAAAAGCAGTAAACATAGATCAATTGTGAATAAAATCCGTGTTATCATAGTACATTTGGAGAATTATTACTTTTCAAATTTAAACTGATAAACAAAATTCTCAGTAATGATGATAAAACATACCTTAATCAGCATTCTCCCCTATTAACGCTGTTAATGGCAAATTCCTGTAGCGAGACAGGTAAGGCCAAAACAAGTACGATAACCAGAAAATTCTTTTTAAACCATGAGATCCCCCGGAATATCGATTTTGAAATCTATTTGAATCAGAAAGTTTTAACCAAGTCAAGAGAAACCAACCACATGCCAGGGCCTTATGAGTTGAATCAAAAACTTGTTATGGGCGCAGTACAAAAGATTAGAATTAAAATTATGCCCGCAACTGGTGGTGCTAAGGTACTTAACCCGAAGAGCATTGAATTTATAAACAGGAATCTGGGCATATATCTTTTGGAAAACAAAGATTATGATCATATTAAAACTATTAAATTGCTTCAATATCCGGTCATCACCAAAGATACCACAGAGTACGATTATGAGTGGACATTTAATATAAAGCAGCCCTGAAGCAGGTAATTCAAAATAGTAAAGCAACATGCCCGCAGTACCTACCCTATTTTGGTTGTAATTTTCATTGACTAGTGAGTAATCCCATTGCGAAAAGCCGCTTTCAGAAAATTTGTTGACGATCAATAGGAAAAGAAAAAATGAAAAGAGGCGGCAAATTTTGATTTTGAGCAACATTAATTGAGCTCAAAAACATATCCTTCGTTCCATTTCTGATTCAAAAACCTCCTTTGAACTTACATTCGAGTCCCTTTTTATCATTAATATATCCTCTGTTTTAATATTTTCGCATTACTGCCCGCAAGAATATAATTAAGAAACATATAAGTTGTGTACCTGAATTTTTATCGCCAAAATCGTATCTTCGGTATGTTTTTGATAGGACCATAGTATGCCTGTATAGAAGCAAATGGTTATTCAAAGTAGAAACAAAAATATGTCTGAAAATTATCCTCTACCACCTAACGAAACCGAAAGGCTTTTAAAATTATCTGATCTCGATATTGATTACGGAAGTCTGTCTGAAAGTTTTAAAGATCTGACCCATCTTGCCGCTAAAGTAGCTGGCACAGAAATTTCATTAATTAACCTCATCGATGCTTATACACAGTGGACAGTAGCCAGGCACGGCCTTGATTTACATCAGATGACCCGGGAAGAATCGGTGTGCCAATACACGATTACGCAAGCCGATCAGTTCGAAGTACCGGATCTTTCGGCTGATGACCGTTTCAATAAAAATTTTTATGTTGGAGAACCGTTGTCGCTTCGCTATTATTTTGGGGTACCGCTTAAGGATAATGATGGGTTAAACATCGGTGCGCTTTGTGTGTTGGATACCAAACTGAAAATGTTGAACCCGGAGAAGATTGAGCTGCTGAAGATCATTGCTGTAGAGATCATGAACAGGATAAAAACCTATCAGACCATGGAGTCGCTGCAAAACAAATTAAAAGATGCCGGTGAATCAAACAAAAAAGTTGCTCATGACATTCGCGGACCACTCGCAGGGATAATAGGTTTATCTGAAATTATTACTGAGCAAGGAAAAAATACCGATTTAGATCAGGTAATTGAGTTTATCAAATTGATCCATAGCGGAAGTAAATCACTTTTGGATCTTGCCGACGAAATACTTTCTGACCATAATGAAGTGAAAGCTCCGGGTATGAATGAGTTTGACCTCAGTAGCTTTCGCGCCAAACTTCTGGAGCTTTACGGACCACAGGCGGCCTACAAAAAAATCAATCTTAAAATCAGCATTAACCCGGATAAAAAAAATATTGTATTTTCGAAAAACAAGCTACTGCAGATTAGTGGAAACCTGATTTCAAATGCGGTGAAATTTACCCCAGCTGGTGGTACAATAACTGTAGAACTTGACTTATTGGTGAAGCAGGAAGCAAATGTTTTACAAATCTTAGTTGCAGACAGCGGAGTTGGAATAAGCGAAGATGAAATTGTAGAAATTCTAACGGGAGGCATGGGTACAAAACAAGGAACCGGAGGCGAAAAAGGTTACGGATTTGGCTTATCATTAGTAAAACACTTAATCGATAAAATGCATGGTGAAATGTTCATCACTTCTGAAAAAGGCCAGGGAACAATCTTTCGAATTGAACTTCCCCAAAGTAATTTGTAATTTTCGTTTGCTAAAATCTAGTTTTGCTATCATGAAGTCTAAATTTTATTTATTACTGTTCTCAGGTCTGTTATTCTCAACCTTCTCGCAAGCGCAGGATGGCAGTGCAGACGAGCTGTTTACCCAAGCCAGGGCAGCAGCCTTCAAATCAAAAGACTATACTAAAGCCATAGCTCTCAGCAAAAAGGCCTTAGCCAAAAGTCCGGACTATGCTGATATCAGGATTTTTTTAGGCAGAATTTACACCTGGAACAAGCAGCCTGATAGTGCCAGGCAAGCTTTTGCCATGGTTTTAGCAAAACAGCCTGACAATAAAGACGCAAATCTTGCTAATGCTACCCTCGAATTTTGGGAAGACAATAATGAAAAGGCGCTGCTTAACGTGAATAAAGGTCTTACTTTCCATCCTGCAGACGATGAGCTTCTGCTGTTAAAAGCTAAAATACTTAACAGCTTAAAAAAATGGACCGAAGCGAATGCAACTATTGAAGAAGTACTGAAACGATCGCCTAACCTTACCGAGGCGCGCACACTTGCAGTAAGGGTAAGGGAAAATTCTTCCAAAAACAAAATAGGACTCAATTACGACTTTGTATACTTCGATAAACAATTCGATGATCCCTGGCACATTGTGAGTTTAGACTATAGCAGGCAAACCAAACTGGGCTCGATTACCGGAAGAGTAAATTATGCGAATCGTTTTAACCGCAACGGCCTCCAATTCGAGGTAGATGCATATCCACGTATATCAGATACCTTTCAGGCTTACATTAGTGGCGGGTACTCTAACGATGTAGGGGTATTTCCTCATTACCGTGCAGGCTTTTCATTGTATGCCAACCTACCGGCAAGCTTTGAAGCTGAAGCTGGATTTCGCTATTTAACGTTTGGCGAATCAACCTGGAGCTATACTGCATCTGTAGGGAAATACTATAAAAACTTTTGGTTTAATTTAAGAACTTTTTTAACCCCTTCCAACGATCAGGTCTCTCAGTCTTTCGCCTTAACCACCCGATATTATTTCGGTGGTGCTGATGATTATTTTAGCCTTCGGCTGGGCACTGGTTTATCACCAGATGACCCCCAAAACAATGTTTTAATCGGAAACACAGCTTACAAGCTTCGTTCAAATAATATTACGCTCGGTTACCGGCAAGCGTTTAAATCGCTTAATATCTTCATCGTTAACCTTGGCTTGGAGAACCAGGAATACAGACTTAATACCAAAGGTAACCAACTTGACCTGGGGATTGGCTATATAAGACGTTTCTAATGACAAAAAAGATAAAGAAACCATGGATTGCCCTTGCTGTTGTTGCCGGCATTCCATTAATAATGTGGCTCTGCTGGTATTTAAAGCCAAAAACCAAAATGGTTGCTGCAATAATCGATAAAACAGTTCTTACACCAGCCGGCCAGGAACATATCTCTTTCTTATGGGTGCTAAATCATCAGAAACTAACGAAAACAGCAAGCAAGTTTTATAAAATAGATCATGATTATTTTGGTTTTTTCCCTTTGGAGAAAGAAAAATTCCGCCTGAAAGGACTGGAGCGGTTTAATAATGATCAATTGCAGCAATTAAGTGAGGACATCAACCTGGTTTATTTTACCGATACCTATGGGATTTATCGAAACGAATGGTATACCCAAAAGAACAATAATGAACGCTCGGGGATGGTTTATGGCGGGATGAGCAGCCAGGATATTGAGTTACTAAAGCAGATGAAGCAAAAAAGAAAACTCATTATCACAGAATTTAATAGCATTGGAAGTCCAACAGGCAAAGAAACCAGAAATCAGTTCGAGAATATGTTCGCAATGCATTGGACTGGCTGGACAGGCCGTTATTTTGAAAACCTTGATACAGCAAAAAACAAAGAACTTCCAAAGTGGCTCATTAATAATTACAAACGGGCAAACAACAACAACTGGCCATTTAAAAAATCGGGCATTGCTTTGGTTAGCGATCAAGATAGGGTCATCATTCTGGAGGATGGCCGCGACTTAAAAAACCCGATGCCGCATATTATCAGTGGTGAATACGGACAAAAAGTACTGGGCTTGCCTGAAGACATTAAATATGCATTCTGGTTTGACATTATTCAGCCAGACAAAGCCATCAATACCCAGGTTGCCAGCTTCCGAATGGATGTTAACTCAAGAGGGCAGGCGCTGTTGAAAGCAAATGGCCTTACCGCTGTTTTTCCTGCAGTATTAATGCACAAAAATACCGATTATCGCTTCTATTACTTCTCCGGAGATTTCTGCGACAATCCAGTAAGCTTGTCTTCCTCTTATTTCGGAGGAATTGGTGCCTTTAAATGGTTATTCTACGACAGCAGTAACCCAATGGAACGATCCAGTTTCTTTTGGAATTTCTATCGCCCAATGATGACCACAATCCTTCATCAGGAAAGCGAGTACAACAACAAATAGCTATTTCTTTACCGGGCTGTATTTTTGAATAATGGATGGTGGCAGCACCCTGGTCTTTGAACCCAAACCCGCATTTTTTCGCTTGAAATTTTCGAAGGCATTTTTTATACGTTCGTAATTCACGTCATCTTTTACTAACTCCTCCTGCATATTTTCACCTATTTGATAAAGCGATGTGCCATTGAGGTGATATGAATCCTGGATAAAATCAATCATCTCGGTTTTAGTTTGTATAAGCGGGTAACTGTGAACATTCCTGAATGAGCGGGCAGTATCAAGCCCCGACCCGATCCAGCTTGCAGCGCCAGGTAAATCTATACCATAGCCAGACTGAAGATACGCAAGCAAGCTTGGGGTTACATCGAAATGTGTAGATATGGATGCGAACTGTGCACTACGCTTTAACAGTGGCGAATAAATAATCAAAGGCACATGATAGCGATCTATCTTGTTACTCATTGGGATCTCAGGCATCCGGTGATCTCCTGTAATTACAAAAATGGTATTGCTGTAGTCTTCCCGTTTCTTATAATTGTTAAAAAAGCTCCTCAAAGCATCATCCGCATATAAAATAGTACCGTATTGGTGTTTGTAATTACGATAATTATCTTTCTTATTTTCGTCGAATCCCAAATCAACCATACGCTGTTCAAACCTCAAATTGTATTTTTCCTGTTCATTAATCAGGAAAGGATTGTGTGTTGATACTGTTAAAATCACGTTCAACTCCGCAGGTTTATCGGCTTTTGAAGGTCTGTTTGCCAGATAATATTGAAATAGTTCCTGATCTCCATATCCCCATGAAAATCCATTTTCTGCCGGCAGTTTAGAATAACCTGCGGGAAAGGACTTAAGGTCTCTGATTTCATCAACATGGTTCTTTTGAAGAAACAGGTTCATATTATCAAAGGTTGCATCACCTCCGTAATAGAATGAAGTTTTATATCCATTATACTTCAGCAAACTGAACAATGATAGATGATCTGGCATTTGCCGCCCCAGATCAAGAAAACCATTTTTACCGAAAGGTAAAGATCCCATTAAAGACGGGAGGACTGCAAACGTGCGGCCACCAGCACTTAAAAAATTTTTCCAGTAAAGACTTTTATTGGCTAATGAATCGATAAAGGGAGTGAAATTTCCCAAATAGGCACCTTCGTTGGTAAACGCCCGGCCCAAGCCCTCAACAACAATGATTACAACATTCGGTTTACTTTTCGCCTTGTTGAAAAATGGTGTTAACACATCAGGATCATTCGCTTTCCTGTAAAAGGGATATTCCGATCCACCAAGATAACTGAAAGTACTGTGTGCAATACTACCATTACCATAATCCCCAATATAGGCATCGGCATAAATATCCACATCCTCATCCCCGGGATAAAAATGAACATAAGAACTGTTAAAAAAATAATCGGCCTTGTTTAGCGCGAGGTTATTGACGAAAAGGTCTTCAAAGTTTTTTTTGAAAAGATGTTCCTCGCCATTGGTCATTAAATAAAAAACGGACAGTACAGGCAAAGACCAGGCCAACCATAACGGAGCCTTGATACGCTTGGGCAATTGCTTAAGTGTAACTACAAGAAGCACAATCAAACCTAAAAAACTTAAAATTAAAGGAAGTTTTATCGTACCGGAAGCGCCAACTGTTTGCCTGATATCAGCAAAAGAATAGCCATAAAAATCGGCTCCCAAAGGTACCAGGGCAGTAGCAAAATACTGGCAGAGAAGCAATTGAATGAAGATGATAATGGCAACAAATACTTTAAAGCTAATTGTCGCCCGTTTGGGGTGAACAAAAAATAGCGGTACAAATAAAATCAGTTCAAAGATTAACCATTTAAGCCAAAAGCTTAGATCTGCCAACCATGACCATAACATAAAGCTAAATAGCTTAGCCGGGAATTGATGAATTAATCCATTAACCAGAACTTCCAGTGCTCTGATCACAATTAAAGCAATAAGCCAAACGAGGGCAATTTGCAGGAAAACGATGGTTGCTGATTTAAAACGCTTGATCATTGTTTAGCTTTTTCTTTTGTAAATCCCTGCCTGGTCATTTCTCCCCAGGAATTCTTTTTCCGTAACAGGTCTATATTACCCTTTACAGCAGACCATACTACAAACGGATGGAAAATCAATGGTTCCAGAAAAGCGGTAAGAATTAATGCCATCAGGTTTTTGTTTGTTTTGTATTGGTTGTAAGTGAACACCTCCATTAATATTGCAAAAACTGAATACAAAAATCCGAAGCTGAATATGAAAAGCAATAAGCTGAAAAAAAATGACCATTGAATTACTCCCAGGCAGGCAAATACAATAAAGGCAATAATTCCGAAAAACTCTACTAATGGAGCTAAAAATTCAAAGAAAAACCAATACGGATAGCTAATCATACCTAAAAAACCATATTTCGGATTTAAAAACATGACTTTATGCAACTTCAGGGTCTCTATGGTGCCGCGGGTCCAGCGATTTCGCTGTCGTCCCAATATTTTAAAGGTCGATGGTGCCTCTGTCCAACATAGCGGATCGGGGATAAAGCTCACTTTGTGCGCAATCCCCTTTTCTTGCATATATCGTCTCATCCTTACCACCAATTCCATATCCTCACCTACTGTATTATGATTATATCCTCCGCATTTAATCACGATTTCTTTATCAAATGCTCCAAAAGCGCCAGATATGAGCAGCAAACCATTTAAGCGGCCCCAGGCCATCCTACCCAGCAAAAAGGCCCGGATATATTCAAGCGTCTGAACACGGGGCAGGAACTGTTCGGGAAGCTGAACTTTGAGCAAACGCCCACTTTCAACAATACAACTATTGGCAATACGAACTACTCCACCGGTTGCAATAACCCGTTTTTTCGTGTTTTCTAAAAAAGGTTTTGCCAGTTTGAGAATAGCATCCTGCTCTAAAATACAATCAACATCGATGCAAACAATATAGCTGTTGCTCGAAACGTTTATACCGACGTTTAAGGCGTCTGCCTTTCCGCCGTTTTGCTTATCAACAACGATTAGCTTTTTGTAAACTTCCTTTCTGCTTCTGTAAACACCATTTACTTCTTTGGTTTCAATCTGGCTGTTGATAAAAAAATCAGCTTTATAAAGATCATAAACCTCAATCAGCTTTGATAATGAATCATCTTTACTTCCATCATTAATAATAATTACTTCAAGGTTGGTGTAATTGATGGATAACAAAGAACGAACATTCTCGGTAATGTTTGCCCCCTCATTATAGGCTGGTGCTAATATACTGACACTTGGAGCCTGTGTAGAGCCAGCAAGCAACCCATAATCTGTATATCTATTTTTACGCAGGTAATTACGAATTTCGCCAATCGAGAGTGTAGCGAAAAAAAAGTAGCAGGATAAAAGTAACACAGAATAGGTTAACAACCCATAAGTAAAAAAATCTATTAAAAACGATTGCCAGCTCACCATTTAATTTCGTTTTTTAGTTGAGGAATCATATCTGTTAGCGGGTAAGTTTTCGATCTGGGATCATTCATCAGGCATTCCAGGCCATTAGCACTTCCATTAACAATGGCGCGTGCAACCGCAAATTTCATTTGGGCCTTCCCGGCATCGAGGTAACTAAACAGGGCTGAAACATTTTGCACATCTCCAATCACTGCTATTGCATCCATGATAGCAATTTGATTTTCATAAGTTTCTCCATCGAACCTCGCCAACAGCACCTCAGATGTGTTTTCTACATATATATCGGTTAGTGTTGAGATCGCCTCCTTACGTACATTAGGGTCGGCGTGATCAAGGCAACTCACAATATTTGCATAAAGCTCGTAACGACGATAATTTCGGGCTAGTTTAAGTGCAAAAACAATAACACTAGAATTCCCGGAGCTTAGCCATTTATCCATCCCGGTCAACTCCGCCTGGGGTATTATCGATAATTCTTTTAAAAGCTTAATCTGCTGCCAATCGGTGATCTGATAGGAGGTGATATCAAGAAAACGAAGCCCCTCGGCCCCAATAAGATTTAATACGGCAATTTGTGCTTCAATACGAACCAGGTCATTTTTACGATTGGTATAACGGTATATCCTGGGAAGATGTTCTTTGAGGCCCATCGTTCCAAGCTGCTGAATCGCATAAGCTTTCAGATGCCATTTATAGCTTCCAAGTAATCGGAGTGCTTTTTTGTCCAAACCAAGCTGAATGTATAAATGACGAAGATTGTCTCCATACTGTCCGGATACGTTACGTTTTGCTGCGATAATTTTTTTTACAAATCGATTATAGAATCTCCTGTTTTTTAAGTTAGCCTGGAACCGTTGGGTTACCGGAATTATGGCCAGTTGTCCGGTATTGGCCTCATGAAAAAATATAGCTTCACGAAGTAACATATCTATCATTCTATCCCAGTTCCCATATTCTTTTCTCCAGATTTTTCTAATAAATAAATAAAAAGAAAGAAATATGATCAGGCAGATCGCCAGAGCAAAGAAAAATAATAGAAGTACTCTAAGATAAATCATCTCTGATTAGTAACTGCAAACCGCTTTATCCGCACAGAAAGTTCACTAGGGCTAAAGGGCTTTGTTAAATAGTCGTCCGCACCTAAACGAAAAGCTTCAAGTACCATATCCTCGTGTCCCATTCCAGAAAGGATTACAATAGGTATCTGACGATTTTCTTTCACTGCTGCTACTATTTCCAGCCCCGAAAGATAAGGCATCATTACATCAGAAATAATCAGGTCAGGCTCATATTCATCTACTTTCTGTAACGCATCTCTTCCGTCACGAGCCAGAATAACCTCATGTCCGTCTTTTTTTAAACGAAATTCAATTGTTCTAAGCATCAACTCATCATCTTCTGCAACTAATACCCTCATATTAAAATCATTAAATTACTTGCTAAGTTAATATATTTAGATGGATAATTAAACAGCTATGAGCTCAATCAGTAATCTTGATCAAAGAAATACACAATGTCTAAAAACTGAATAAATAGTGCCGAATTGGCACTTAAAAGCAGAAAGTGCATAGAAACCACTTTCCATGCAGGGGGGCGAAGGTCTATAATCCAGAGAATAGACCCCAGGGACTCTTAGCGTACAACTACAAGTTTTAAACTACAACTAAAAAGCATGAAGGTTGATGGCTATTGTGGATTAAAAATTACAATTATCTACCTTTTTGTTGATCATCTTAGCTATAACAGACATTCATCATAGCGTACCATTCTGAGAAAGCAATTGTATTTTAAGTAAAGCTATAGTAACCCTAAAAGATAAATCTCGGTTAAAATGATTATTTGTTTAAAATCACCTAACGCTCCCGAAAATCACCAGGTGTACATTTATATTTATCGCGAAAGCTTTTGGTAAAATTGGCCAGATCATTATAGCCACAATTAAAAGCAATGTCTTTAATCCTTTCGTTTGAAATTAACAGCAGTTCGGCAGCTTTTTCGAGCCTTTTGTTTCTGATATAATTGGCTGGCGTATCGTTGTAGTGCCTTGCAAATTCGCGTTTAAAAGACGATAAACTTAGATTATTAAGTTGTGCAAGGGCTTCGATACTAAGTTGTTCAAACAGATTGGCCTCTATAATTTGCTTAAAGGTATAGGTAGCTGGCGAAAAAAGCTGTGCAAATATGGTTTGTATGGCCCGGGCATTAGCGGTTTGGGCCAGAAGCAGGATAATTTCTTTTAACTTTAAAACCAGTATATCTTCGTTAACCAATGCCGGATGCTGAAAATAAAACAACAAGCCTTCGATATATTTTTCGATTAAAAAATTATTGTTTAAAACTTCAATACTTTTATTCGAAACCATCCGGTTGGATGCCTGAAGAATAACCGGCATCTCCCGGTCGTAAATCCGTTTTAAAATATCGGGATGAAAATTAACGACCATAATTTCGTTGATTGCCCCTTCATTTAAGTTACTGATGGTTTTGCTGGCTTGGATACAATTTAAAAACAGAGCATGTTTATGCGGTATATTTACCTGGTCTCCGTCGCGGTGATATTGCATTTCACCCTGTAACATATACAAAAAGCAGGCGTTATCGGCAATGGGAAAATCGAAGGTAAAAGGTGCCTTTATCCTGATGTTTTGGATCATGGATTTGCCAAACAAATCGTATTTTTTATGGTCAATGATCATATTAAAAAAACCTACAGCTGTAAAAATAGAAAAACTAATGCATGGTTTAGCTTTTCTATACCAATGCATTAGCTATCCGGACAGAATACCCTTTATCCGAAAATTACATTTTTCGTTTACTGTATTTTAACTGCATTGCGCTGTTTAATGTACTGGTAAATGGCACCAGCCATAAACGCGATTAAGAGCACCAGCAATGTTTGGGCAATTATAGGGTCGGTAGGATTCTTAGCCAGTGGATGCCCCAGCGGAACCCGGGTAAAGGTTTCGTTCACCGTAGGAACAAGCGATAGAAAGAAGCTGAAAGAGAGTAAAAAATTCTCTATAATGCGCGCCTTATTACTGGTATTTCGCTTTACCGAAAGCCAAAAAGCCACCACCACTAAAATAAAAATGAATATAGAAAAAATATGCCCGGGATTAAAGCCTCCATGTTTGGAGATTCCCAATGCAGTTAAAGCCGTAACAGCAGTAGTATAAAAATATATTTTACCACTAAGATGCCTTAAATCAATTTTGCCAAAGCGTATAAAAGAAATGATTGCTGCTGCAATGGCCACGATACCAATGATGGTATGAAAAATTCCTAAACCTGATAGTTCCATAGTCTTTTTTGTTGAGTATGTAATTGTTATTTACAAAAGTGGCTATAGTAAGGTTAAGGGATTTTGTTTATTCGTTCAATTAATTGGTGATCTCGTTCAAAAATGATCAGGCTGCTTCCAACCCAAATTAACGGAGGGAATTGCTTTTCGTTTTGGCAGGCAGGACATTAATCGAAGATGGGATGATGTACCTTTTCTGCAACGGAGTAAAACAAGGTTGAATAACTAAAAAGGCAGCAAAAAATAACCTGAAAGTTTTATTTTTGAAAATTCTCCTTAAGCACTCTAAAGATGGATAATTTTCAAGCGCTGTTCGATTACGTTCAAAAACTTTCTGGCAAAATGCTTTCCGCTGAAGAAAAGCAAGTAATTATCGCACATTTCAAACCAAAAAAAATCCGGAAGCGACAATACTTTTTACAGGAAGGGGATGTATGTAAATACACTGGCTTCATTATTAAAGGAGCTGCCAAAACGTTTACCGTGGATGAAAAAGGACATGAGCATATATTAAAATTAAGTATTGAAAACTGGTGGTTAGCCGATTTTGAAAGTTTTTACAAGTTGACACCAAGCCGCTTTAACATAGAAGCCCTGGAGGATATGGAGATCTTACAAATCACCCATAACCTGGTAGAAGAATTCATAAAGCCTATTCCTGCCTTTTCAGCGATGCAAAACGTGCTGAGTCAAAACAACACCATAGCTGCACAGAAAAGGATGCAGTCTTCTATTAGTCAAACCGGCGAAGAACGTTTTCAGGAACTTGTTAACGATTATCCACACTTTATACAGCGCTTTCCGCAAAATTTAATCGCTTCTTACCTGGGTTTAACACCGGAAAGCTTGAGCCGGATCAGGAAGAACTCCTCAAAATAGATTGATCTTTGTTAAGCTTATTTAATGACTTTTGATAAGATCCAGCTCGTTGAGCAGGTGCATCTTTGGATCAACATTAAATTTAAAGATCATGAGTAAATTAAAAAACAAAGTAGCCGTAATTACTGGCGGCAATAGCGGTATTGGATTTGGTATTGCTGAAGCATTTAAAAGTGAAGGCGCTGCCGGAACTATTGTAGGCAGAAATCATATCACGTTAGAACTTGCTGCCGCTCAATTGGGAAATAATTTTATAGCCATCAATGCAGATGTAACTAACCTTGCCGATTTAGAACGGGTTTTTAAAGATACAGCCGAAAAATTCGGCAAAATAGATATACTGGTAGCCAATGCCGGTACGGGAACGACCGGAACAGTGGCAGATGTGAGCGAGGCGGACTATAATAAAACCATGGACCTTAATTTGAAAAGCGTTTACTTCACTTTCCAAAAAGCCTTACCTTATATGAATGATGGCGGATCTGTAATTCTTATTGGGTCAAATGCCGCACATCGGGCATACCCCTCGTTTGGGCTTTACGGTGCTGCAAAAGCTGCGGTGATCTTTTTGGCAAAAAGCTTTTCAAACGACTTGTTAGCAAGAAAGATCAGGGCAAATGTAATATCACCGGGCACTACAGACACCCCTGCATTTGACAAGTTTATTCCTGCAGAACAAATTGATGCGGTGAAAGCACAATTTGCAAACGTAATGCCAATAGGCAGAATCGGCCAGCCATCAGATATTGGTAAAACAGCAGTTTTTCTTGCTTCTGAAGAATCTTCGTTCTTGCTTGGCACCGAAATTCTTGTTGATGGTGGCATGACCTACTTGGCTAAGTAATGTCTTACCCAATGGTGCTCTGCAATAAAATACCTGGAGGGTTGTTCGTTTGGCCTTTTTTCATATCCAAAAAGCCCATCTTTCGATGGGCTTTTTGGATAATCTATAATTAGTTTAGCTATAGTAATAGCGTCAATAATTTGTGAAAATTCCTTATAGTAAATATTTCAATTGTTAAAGTTTAAAAGCTACACCTACGTTAAGCAATCCCAGGCTCTGGTAGCCGAGTTCTGTAAAAAGAGCTGTATGGTTAGAAAGGTAATACTTACCGCCCGCAAACAAACCAAAGCCAATGCCACTGCCTGTAGCACCATTAAAACCCTCGCTGTCACTTACACTGGCAATAACATAGCCCAGACTCGCCCCGCCATACACATCAAATTTAGGAGCAAGCTCAAGCAATTCGTTAAAATGGTAGGAACCTCTGGCGCCAATGTAAAATGCGTTCTGTTTGAAGCTATAGTTTGCACCTGCCGTATTTAAATCATATTTCGAACTGGCATAAGCCAATTGTCCACCTACGCTAATTTCGTTGGTAATACCTTTTTCGAAAGAAACACTGGGATTTACCGGCAGCGATGCAGCGTAACCTGAACCAAAAAACGGGCTACCAATACCGATACCAACATTCAGCAATTGATCGCCTTTTCCGTATGCCCTGATTGAAGTCGTATTTTTTGCAGAAACCTTGCTTTCCCGTTCAACTTTAGCTTTAGGCGATACCTTGCCTTTTGATGCCGACTGGGCCATTGCAATAACGCTGGTAGCCATAAAGACAGCCATCACAAATAATTGTTTTTTCATGTAGATAAGATTAAACTTGATTAAAGAATGAAATTCTTCTTTTAGACAGCCTCATAAAGCCTCCCAAAAGGTTAGCCAAAGATAAAATCCTTGCAGGCAGCATTCTATACCGGTTTTTAGGTATTTTTGAAGCATTTGGAATTAAGTTACTTCATAATGCCGTCCATTTCAGACATTTTTTACAGGGCTGCAGACAATTTTAGATTGATGCTGGAGATTCGCAGTTTTAGATCAATTAACTGATTTGTAATTAACAATAAAATTAATCGTTACTGATTAAAAGTTCATTGTAAGATGGGCTTTTATGTTAATGTCTATCTATAATCAATTTGACTTTAGTCTTAGCGAGACGCTAAGATTAGATGGAAACGCTAGGACTAGAGGGGATGATCAGAAGCCAACCCCGAGCTGGATCCCCGCTCCAAGAGATGCTGGCTGAGCGTTCCCAAACCTTACCGGAATCGGAACAGCTGCATAGAAACTAACATTTTTCCCTTTCAAAAGTACCTGATTTAAAACAGGTGTAAAACCAAACCGGCCACTGGTTTCAAATGCCGCCCTGCCGATAAAAGTAAAGCCATGTTTGAAACGGAACATTGCGCCAGGATGAAAGAGAACAGTGTTTACCTTCGAAATGCCTTGCTCGGTCCTTATAAAAGGTACCAGCTCAAAGCTGACTCCGAAACGGTCATTTTTCAGGATATTGATCCCGAAAGGAAATCCTATGGTATATACACTTGAGAAATTATCGGTAAAACCGTTTTTGTTCCAGCTGCCTATAGGATTTAATACGGCAAAATATCCTGTTACTTTTGGATAAGATGGATGCAGTTGGGCACTTACAGAAAATATTTCTGCTGCCACGAAGCAAATCATGAGTATAACTGTTCTGATAATTGAAAAGTGCATTCTTGTTAACATCTTAAATGATTTAGATAAATTTGATGAGTAAACCGATAATTGCTGCAGCGCCAATAATGTACGGCTCCTGAAGTTTTTTAACATAAATAAGCGCGAGTACTGCCGCTATTGCAATAAGCGCAGTTGGAATATCTTTTACCGAACGCAAGCCGATAACAATTACGGATCCTACCAGAGCTCCGATAACTGCTGCCGTAATCCCATCCACAAATGCCTTAATACTGGCATTCTTTGCAATCTTTTTAAAGGAGGGAGCCAAGGCCACGGTAAACAGGTAACAAGGTAAAAATGTAGCCAATGCCGCTACACAGGCTCCTGGGAAACCTGCTACCAGGTAGCCGATAAAACCGACTGTAATAACGACCGGCCCAGGGGTAATCATGGCCACAGCAACCGAATCCACAAACTGGTGTTCACTCAGCCAACCGAATTCTTTAACCACTCCCCCATGGAGAAAAGGTACAATGGCCAATCCACTTCCAAAAACAAAAGCACCAGCCTTGGCGAAAAACCAGCCGATTTCCTGGAGTGTTTTGCTGTCATAGTTCCAGAATCCTGTACTAATCAAAATACCTGCGGGAAGTGATGATGGTTTCTTTAACCATTTAGGAGGAGCCTTAACAATCATATAGAGCAGACCGCAGGCCACAAAAAGCAATACCTCTTCCTTTTCAGTAATCACAGTAATTACGATACCTGCAACATAAAATACCCACAGCAACCATTTTGATCTCATTGCAGAAAGTTGAAAGCTGCTAATGGATTTTATGGTCAGCTTGTAGGCGCTCGTGGCTATAATACCGATTACCGCAGCACCAACCCCATAAAAAACGGCCTGCATCCAAGCCAGGCCACCATAAAGCTGATAGGCCATGCCCAGTAACACCACCATAATAAAAGATGGCAATACAAAGGCCAGCCCGGTAAGGGTAGCGCCTAAAAATCCGTAATGCACAAAACCAATATAGATTCCCAATTGCGCAGCCAGTGGTCCGGGAGCCAGTTGTGCCAATGCTAATCCCTCTTTATACTCTTCTTCACTCAGCCATTTCTTTTTCTCTACCAAGTCTCGTTGCATGTAACCAACTAATGCCACCGGTCCGCCGAACCCCCAGGTGCCTAGTTTGAGAAAATATTTTGTAATTTCTGCGGGACTATAAGCCGGCCTTCCCTTTATTATTGATTGCTTTTCCATGTGTATTTTTCTGATTATATATTTAGCCCAGCTATACAGCGTCATAAAGCACCATTCCTTGTGCAAGCATTTCATGATCATTATTGAAATTAGTAAGACAACCTATACGTATGGGCAAAGGAACAGCGATAGCGTTCCGATTAGTTCGCAGTAATGTACCACCCTCAAGCAGCTGCCTGCGGGAAATAATATTATTCTCCATGACTCAGTATTGTAGTGACAATACAATATTAGCCGATGGAAAACCCCTAAAATTGTACGGATTTAACTATTTTGTATCCTTTTTACTTTTAAGCAGATTTTTTCGGAAAGCAGATGGATTTTCCCCTGTCTGCTTCTTGAAAATCCGGTTAAAATGGCTCTGATCGGAGAACCCGGTCAGGTAGGCGATTTCGGTAAGGCTATAAGAAGGCGTCTGCATCAGGGCGACTGCTTTTTCGATGCGTATTTTACGAATGTAGTCGCCAAAAGAAAGGTTGTCAAAATACCGGGAAAATTCTCTGGAAAGATAGGCTGGGTTGATTTCCAATTCGTCCGACGCCTGCTGCAGGCTCATACTCATATTGGTATCCATCTGGTCCTGAATCATATCTTTGAGCGCTCTGGTCCATTCAGGGGCTTTTTTAGCACTTGATTTTAGGTACCGGTTGTAAACATCAAGTAAAAGATACTCCACCGGCGACTGGGTATGTTTCTGCTCATGAAGGTGTTTTGCCCAGGTGTAAAGGCCGTCATACACCTTTATACCAATTTCGAGCAGCTCCTGATCATCGGTGATGTTACGGGAAAGACCAAGAAAAATGGCAGAAAGACCAGCCGCCTGCGGCGCAAAATCCAGCCTGTCGGTATCTGCTCCGCGGATAATTGCAGCCATGCGATCAAGGGCTACGTCTTTTAACCCATGCTTTTTCAAAAAATAATCAAAAGTACATTGGTCATCATAGTGGCTGTATTCTACACCCGGCAGATCAAAGGGGATCGCTCCAAGCTCGCTTGCAGTAGTGATTACTTTTTCAAAAGGCACATAGATGATCTCTGCCTCAGGGTCTATAAACCTTTTAATCAGCCATGGGCAGGCAATACGGTCAATTTTCGGTCTTTCTCTTGTGATCCACTTCATGTTGGAACGATATCGTGTGCTTACAAAGTTAATTGTTTAACCAGAATATCTTCTTTATTTCATGAACGCAAAATATTATTTACCCCGGCCGGATCTTCAAATAACCTTTCTTTTTTACCAGTTTGCCTTAAACCTAAGGCCGGGACACTGCCCCTGCAGTAAAATAGACTATAAAGCTATACATAGGAGCTTGTCGGGCTAATAACACTGTTGGCTGAATAATGGCACTCGCCCTAGTTAAGCCGTTAGTTTGACTTGTTTTCCTGTTTTTACAGCTTGATAGATGGCGTCAATAATTTTAAGATCTTTCAAACCTTCCTCACCGTTTACAGGAACTACCGGCTTTTTATCTTCAAAAATAATAGTGGCCATTTCATCCAGCTGTACTGTTTGATGCGTAGTTATGGGTTGCATGAGTTCACCCTTATGTGTCTTACCCTTGATCGGCCCATAACCGGTAGAAGGTTGCATTTCAGCAAAGCCCATATCGCCGCTCATAAAAAATCGATCCAGGTAATTAATGTTATAGCTAGACAAACATGAGGCTACCGCACCGCTCGGGAAACCCAATTGAAATTGTATGGTTTCATCTACCCCTTCTTTAAATTTTACAGGGTCGGTCTTGGTTTCCTGAGCCGTCACCCAAATTGGCTCTTCACCCACCATATACCTGGCTCCGTTAATGGCATAAATTCCAATATCCATCATTGATCCCCCACCAGCAAGTGCTTTGTTTAATCGCCACTGCGTAGGGTCGCCTGCTTTAAAACCACATTGTCCCTGGAAAAATCTGATCTTGCCAAAGTCGCCCGCATTTCTCATTCGAATCACCTCAAGTGTATGTGGTTCAAAATGTAACCTATAGCCCACCAGTAACTTTACATTTGCTTTTTTACAGGCATCAACCATCTCCTGCCCTTCTTTGGCATTTAATGCCATCGGTTTCTCGCATATAGCATGTTTTCCTGCTTTTGCAACGCGGATAACCTGACTATGGTGCAGTGCATTTGGTGTAATCACATAAATCGCATCTATGTCCGGATTATTTTTAACCTCATCAAAGTTGTCATAGTTGTAACAATTCTTCTCAGGGAGATTATACTTCGTTTGCCAATCTTTAATTTTTGAAGGCGTGCCACTAATTACACCTACCAGCTTCGCCTTGGTACAGGCCTTCATCGCTTCTGCTACACGGGTACCATATCCACCTAAACCCATAATAGCTACCCTAAGTACCCTGCCCTCATAAGGCTGTTCGATCAGATCGGGAGCGTCCGCAAATGCTGATATCGACCCCAATTGTAGCATCAATGCTGATGCACCCATTTTTTGTAGAAAATCTCTTCTGGTATTCATGTTTATCCTATAGCTATGTATCTATTCAGCAAAAATAGCAAGCAACATATGCGATTACCCGTTTTACCGCTTAATTAACTGATTTACTTTATGATACCTAACACCTGCCAGTTACATTTAGTTTTCACGATATGATTTGAGGCCTGGTTTGAACTAAAAAACTGATCATTAATTGCAAATAGAATTAACGGCCACCATCGCAAACATCCCTAAATATCCAATAGATTATGCTATTCTTACAAAGGATGAAACCTGGCTTAAACATTTAATGTCCTTCCCCCTCCTCTTCGGTATTCTTTACCTTGCTCAACAGATCATAAGCCCCCTTAATCACCACCTTCGCATTATTAATTTGCCCGGCAAAAGAAACCTGAGTGTAACCATTCTCGGCAACACCTGTTTTTACTTCCATCATCCTATACCGATAAGTATTACTGCCTTTATCAGCAGGCTGATTGATAAACACAATTTTTTTGCCTTCAAATTCAACAATTGCCGCATCGGGTAATGCTTCTACCTTGTTCAAACCGCTTTCTACATAGGCCTTGAGGTACATGCCCGGAAGCAACTGTGTATCCTCCTTGTCCAGGTGGCAGTGAATTTGCACCGTACGTTCTTTACTGATTTCCCTGCCGATGAGGTAAACCGTAGCCATACGTTCCTTTTCTTCGTTGGCCAGTACAAAGCGGACTTTCTGTCCCAGCTTAAGCTTCGGTACATCTTTTTCAAATACCGTAAGCTCTGCATGCAGGTGCTCGGTATCGGCGATCTTGAAGAGCACATCGGTTGTACTGGCAAAGGCGCCAATATTGGTGTTAACCTGTGTAACATAACCCGCCATTGGTGTATAGAGGTTAAAGGTTTTCTGGATCTGTCCTTTTTCCAGTGCCGGAAAACTGATATTCATAATGGAAAGTTTTGATCGTTGCCCCAGCAACCTTGCACTTACACTCTGGCATTCGCTCCTTGCCTTCTGCAATGCTTTTTTAGAATTTACATTTTCCTTTGCCAATTCTTCCTGTCGATCAAGTTCCTGCTTTAAGAACTGCAGCTGGCTTTTATAATCCAGGTAGTCTTGTTGCATCTGAATGAATTCCGGATTCTGCATTACAGCTACGAGTTCTCCTTTGGCTACGCGTTTTCCCTGCAACATATTGGTACTTTTCACAATCCCTTCCAACGGTGTGGAAATAGATACCAGGCTTTGTGGTGGGAGGTCGAGCATCCCGTTTACTTTTGTTGTTCCGCTTAATTCCTTCAGCTCAATATCGCCCAGGGTAATTTCCGATAACTTGTATTGCTCTGGAGTAAGCGTTACAATATCACTCTCTTCGTGAACAGCCTCCTTTTCGGGTTCCTTTTCTGCATTGGGGCGACTACAGCCAGCCAAATAAAATGGAAAGGATAGCAGGATAAAATATTTATATATAGATCTCATGAGATTAATGCTTTAAAATGATTGGTTATTACCGGTTAAAAATTCTATCTGGTTGATGCTCTGGCTTAACTGGAGCAGGGCCATCAGGCGCCCCTCGTAAATACCATTTGACTGTTTAAGGTTTAACAGGTATTCCGAATAGCCTATTTCTCCGTTCTGATAGGCAATCCGGCTGTTTTTTAAGATCAACGCTGCATTGGCTGTAGCCGAAGTGATAAAATAATCGTAACGTTTCCTGTTTTTCAGGTATTCGCCTAAGGCCTGCTGGTACTGACCTGTTAGTTTTCGCTGGTGGAGTTCCAGATCGTTCGAGGCAATATCACGGTTAATAGACGCAGCCTTTGCCTTTGCAGAATAGGATCTGTAAAATATCGGGACAGAAAGCCCCACTTGAAAGCCCTGGAAACGTTTGTCGCGGCCAAAGAAAACATCATTTCCATTAACATTCTGAAAGCCAGTTAGCGACTGGTTGAAATACCCCAGGGTAAAATCGGGTAATGCTTTGGCAAGTTCTACCTTCCGCTGTTTTTCGGCAATCACGATTTGTTGTCTGAAATAGGCAATGGCTGGATTTTCATTTAGAAGCGCCGTATCTCCGATCGAAATTTCGGGTGTTTCCCTTAAAAACTTATCGGCGATTAGTGGTAGCATGCCCTTGCCAAGAAGCGTAGCAAGCTGCGTGTTATAAATATCGATGTCAGACCGGTTTTGATCGAGCAGGTTCTGTACATCCTGGAGCTGCGTTTCAGCGGCTACTTTTTCAAGCAGGTTGCCCTCGCCTGTTTTGTACTTTAGCGAAGCCGATTTTACAAAACCTTTATAGATGCTATCTTGCTCCAGCAACAGTTTCTCCTTCGAATAAAGGTACTGAAGATTGGTGTAAACGGTTTTAACCTGAAAAATGAGCTCGTTTTTACTTGAAGCGACCTGAAGCTGGCTTGCTTTGATGCGTTCATCACCTAATGCAGCATTTGCGGCGAAAAGTGTTGGGAAAGGAATGTTTTGCAACACGGTAAAGTTGTTGTCGTTTTTAACCAGACTGTTATACTGTCCATAAAGCATAGACACTTCAGTTTTGGGCATTTCGAAAGCACTTTTCCTGAGTGCCTGTTGCAACCCTACACCAAGGTTAGCCCCGCTAATCGCCTTGTTGTTTTCCAATGCCGAAGATATAGCCAGCTTAAGGGTTAATGCAGTTTGGGCCTTAGCAGGTTGAAATCCAAACAGCGTAACAAACACTACAATTATTCCCGCTACCGGAGCTATTTTTACTTTTTTTCTGCCCATTTTTTCTACCCAGATATAAAGCACTGGAAGCACCAAAAGCGTTAACAATGTTGCTGAGATTAGTCCGCCGATAACAACCGTTGCCAGTGGGCGCTGCACTTCAGCACCGCTTCCGCCTGAGATAGCCATTGGAAGAAAGCCCAGGGAGGCTACAAGGGCCGTCATAATCACCGGACGAAGCCTAACCGAAGTTCCTGTTCTGATAATTTCGAGAATATCTTTCATTCCTTCTTTTTTTAACCTGTTAAATTCGCTGATTAGTACGATACCATTTAATACCGCCACACCAAAAAGCGCAATAAAGCCGATACCTCCTGAGATGCTAAATGGCATACCCCGTACCCATAGGGCCAATACGCCACCGATGGCCGATAATGGAATTGCGGTAAAAATTAAAAGCGCATGTTTAATTGATGAAAAAGTAAGATAAAGCAACAGTAAAATGAGCAATAGTGCCAGTGGCACGGCAATACCCAATCTTTTGGTGGCTGCCTGCAGGTTCTCAAAAGTGCCGCCAAAAGTTGGATAATACCCTGGTGAAAACTTAACCTCTGCATCAATCTTCTTCTGGATTTCCTTTACAACACTTTCCACATCTCTTCCCCTCACATTAAAACCAACCGTAATTCGCCGCTTTGCATCATCACGCTGGATCTGGTTTGGCCCTTCCTTGTACTGAATATCAGCCAGTTGCTCCAGGGGGATCTGGTTGCCGTTCGGTGCTGTTACAAACAGATTCTTTACATCTTCCAGCGACTGCCTGTTTTCTTTTTCCAGGCGGACAACCATATCAAATCGCTTTTCGCCCTCAAATACAAGGCCCGCAGCCTCTCCGGCAAAGCCTGAGCGGATAGCCGTATTCACATCCTCGATGTTCAGGCCGAATTGCGCAATCTTTTCTCTATGAAATTTGATGATAACCTGTGGAAGTCCTGAAGCTTGCTCCACATAAACATCCCGGGCACCTTCGATTTTTCTCGCTATAGAACCAATCTTGCCTGCATAGGCACTTAGTTTTGAAAAATCCTCTCCATAAACCTTGATTACAACATCCTGCCTGGCGCCGGTCATGAGTTCATTAAAGCGCATTTGTATGGGTTGTTGAAACCCGAAAGTAACCCCAGGGATATACTGCTCCAATTTGGCCTGCATCTTTCCCGCAAGCTCGTCTCTCGTCGAAGCATTTGTCCAGTCGCCTTTATCCTTTTAAGATAATGATCAGATCACAGGCTTCTACCGGCATGGGGTCAGTAGGAATTTCACTAGAGCCGATCTTTCCGATCACCTCCTTAACCTCTGGAAAATTTGCTTTTAATACCTTTGCTGCCCGTGTAGCTGCCTCAATGGTTTGCGAAAGGCTACTTCCTGTAAGCACCCTGGTTTCTACAGCAAAGTCACCCTCCTCTAATGTGGGAATAAATTCTGCTCCCAGGTAGTTGAAAATAATAAGACAAATGGCAAATAATCCTATTGCAATGCCTACAACGGCCACCCTTGCCCGAAGTGCAAAATTGAGCATTGGTGTATATACCCTTTGAAAAAAGGACATAATCCTGTCTGAGGTATTTCTTTTGGTGCTGATGGATTTATTCAGGAAAAGCGCACTCATCATCGGCACATAAGTTAACGACAAGATAAAAGCGCCAAGGATAGCAAAAGCCACTGTTTGGGCCATTGGCCTGAACATTTTGCCTTCTATACCAACCAGTGCCAGAATCGGGAGGTAAACGATGAGGATAATGATTTCGCCGAAAGCGGCGCTATTCCGGATCCTGGAAGCAGATTCAAAAATCTCTGCATCCATCTCCTGTTGGCTTAACCTGTTTTTATTTTTCCGGATACCCAGATGATGAAGCGATGCCTCCACTATAATTACTGCCCCATCTACGATTAACCCAAAATCTATGGCACCAAGGCTCATCAGGTTTCCGCTGACGCCAAAAAGATTCATCAGGCATATAGCAAAAAGCATGGCAAGTGGAATAACCGAGGCCACAATCAGTCCGGCACGGAAATTCCCCAAAAGCAATACCAATACAAAGATCACAATCAATGCACCCTCTGCCAGGTTTTTGGTCACCGTACCAATAGCGCTGTCTACCAGTTTTGTGCGATCGAGAAATGGCTCGATAACCACGCCCTCAGGCAGATTCTTTGCAATCTGGTCCATCCGGGTTTTTACGTTTGCGATAACCTTGGAAGAGTTGGCGCCCTTTAGCATCATCACTACCGCCCCTACTACCTCACCCTCATCGTTTCTGGTCATGGCACCGTACCTGGTGGCCGCACCGATCCTTACTTCAGCTACATTTCGGATCAGCACGGGAATACTGTTTTCATTGGTCCGTACAACAATGTTTTCTATGTCTTCCATACTGTTGATCAATCCCTCGCTTCTGATAAAATAGGCATTGGGCTTCTTATCAATGTAAGATCCGCCAGTATTCTGGTTATTTTTTTCAAGCGCCTTAAAGATGTCGCTGATGGATATATCCATACTCCTAAGCTTGTCTGGATTGAGGGCAATCTCATACTGTTTGAGGTACCCCCCAAAGCTACTCACATCTGCGATGCCTTCTACGCCCAGAAGCTGGCGGCGAACAATCCAGTCTTGAATGGTGCGAAGCTCGGTAGCATCGTATTTTTTTTCATATCCTTTTTTGGGATGGATTACATACTGGTAAATCTCTCCAAGTCCGGTAGTTAATGGCGCAACCTCGGGTGTGCCGATCCCCTTTGGAATGGCTCTTTCCACTTCAGTAAGCCTTTCGCTCACCTGTTGTCGGGCCCAATAAATCTCTACGCCTTCTTTAAACACCACCGTAACAACTGAAAGGCCGAACCTGCTAAAGGAGCGGACTTCCTCTATTCCCGGAATAGTAGCCATGGTCTGCTCTACGGGGTATGTTACAAAGCGTTCAATATCTTCTGCGCCGTTGCTTGGCGAGGAAGTAATAATCTGTACCTGGTTATTGGTAATATCAGGAAGGGCATCTATAGGCAGCTGTCTAAGGGAGTAGATACCCCAGGCAATCAGCGCCAGTATCATAATTCCCACAAGCAGTTTCTGCCTGATGGAGAATTGTATTATTCTGTTCAGCATTGTGTATAATCAAAATCAATAGATAGCATTGCACTTTACAGTGCAAAATATGCGTGTAAATACCACATTTTTCATGGGCATCGCCATGAGTAGAAAATTTGATTAAACGAGTTTAGGCGGTTGCCAGATATCGAGAGGCTGTTTTTTTAATGCGGAGCACTGGAAAACCGGATACGGTTTGCGAAATACAGGAACAATAAGATTTGTTAACTTTTCGGATGGAAAGTGCTGACCGACCGAGCAGCAGGCACAGCTACAGAACGGTGGACAGGATTCGCCATGCATATGTTCAGCTTTTGATTGATCGCTGTGCACAAAGCTTTCGGTGTGAGACTTGGAAACCATATCTTCCTTGTCCTGGCAGGGCATTAGGCCCAGAAGGATCAGATAAAGAGAAAAAAGGAATACAAAGTTTTTCACTAAGGGCAAATGTAATGATTAAAGTTTTTAATTCATAAAGCCTGTTTTTATTAAATCCCTGTTCTGTTTTGTGGTTAAAAACCGTAAAGCTCTGGAAGGCTTGATGTATCATTGTAGTTTGCATAACTGCCGGTTATCTTCAAGGTTTTAACTACAGATGCATACAAATTTATCTGTGTGCATCGCCAGGCATTTTGCTAACCAAATTAATAACATAGGATTTTAAACGCAATCTCTGTTTTACAAGTAGCATCTATTATTTATATTTGAGTATTCGCTAAGGGAATGAATACCCTTTAAAAAATGATCTAAATAAACCTAAAATGGAGCAAAAAACACTATCTGAATTAACTGATCAAGAACTCTTGCTAGAAGCAAAAAAAAGGAAATCAGCAGCCATAACCAACGCAGTATTAATAGGATTTCTGGCTGGCATTATATTCTACAGCGTGATGAAAAACACTTTAGGCCTTTTGACGCTCATTCCTTTATTTTTCATCTATAAACTAACTAATAACTCAAAATATAACAGTCAGGAGTTAGAAAATCTTTTAAAAGAAAGAGGTTTGAAATAAGAAAATGGTGGCAAATTACGCACCAATAGGTTCAGCGTTCTGTCTGAAAGAGTGCTAAAAAAATGAATAAGAGCTCTTGATCGATTTTTGCAAGTATTATTGAGATTCGAAACGTAATATAGGTGTCCATCTGTAGAAATGGGCAACTGGCACAGTTATCGCTACATCATTATTATGAAACAGATATATTTTATTTTAGCGTTATCGGCAATGCTGCTTACGAGTGCTTGTTACAGTACAAGAACTGCTGGCAATAGCGGAAAAGTTCCTCCAGGGCAGGCCAAAAAAGGAACGGGTTCAAAATCGGCCAGACCTTTTGCCCCAGGACAACAAAAAAGAAATTAAAAAAGAAAACCCTCCAAATTGGAGGGTTTCTTTCTTTATTACACAAACAACTAATGTTTTCCCTTACCGTTTCCATGGCCTTTGCCATTTCCGTTTCCTTTATTAAAATGCTGTGCTTTTGAGGGTTTTCCCTTGCCACCTTTGTAAAAATCAACATTACTATTACCCGCTGAATATTTCCGGCCTTTGCTTTTCCCTATTGCCGATTGACCATGGTTACCCTTAAATTTGGCATATTTTACTTTATGGTTTTCGAAATAACGGTAAGGCTGTGGAGAATTAATTACAACCTTATAGCCATTATACAAATCGTAGCCTCTATATCTCGGTGGAAGTGTGGTTGTAAAAACCCAGCCTCCGCTACCTAAATAAATAAACTGCTTTTTAGGCACATAATAATAACTTTCAATATCGGGCAGATAGTAATAATCTACATAATCATATCCGGTCGGACCCCATGCAGGTTGTGCTCCAATGTTTATATTTACACTTACCTGAGCATGAGATTTAAGAGTAAGGCCGCTGCTTACCAATAGTAACAACAACAGGAATAACTTTTTCATAAGTTTAAATTTAGATCTGAACAATTCTGTTTACTGTTTTAAAGTTACTGTACCTAATGACGTATTTTGTCCTAAAGCCACATTAACAGCAGTTATGGTGCTATCACTATAACCAACAACAGGTACAAATTTAACTGAGTAGGTACCAGAAGATAAACCTCCGACTGTAAATTTGCCCGTTAAAGGGTCTGCAAGGGTACCCACTGTATCTGTACCAGCAATAACCAATACTTCAGGATGGCTTGCTAAAGGCAAAACAGTTCCCGAAATTAATCCGGTAGTTGCTGCCGCAACTCCACGTACCACAGGTTTTAATAAATATTTTCCATTTCCGGTGCTTACAATGGATTTCGCTGCATCAAAGTCTAATAGTAAGGTGTACGCAGCACCTTCAACCAGTTCAGGATTAGCGCTTAATTTCACCTTCCAGCCTGATGTTTGTGCACTTGGTGTTTTAAGCTCCTGCTGAATACCATTTACGACAATTGTATTTCCGGTTTCGTTAAGTACCAGTCTGATTTCCGTAATTTCACCAGACGGCATTTCGCCCGAAGCAACTAAAATATCAGGATTACTGGTGCCAATCCTAAAATCAAGAATATCGAATATACCGGTACTTGCTGCAAATACATAAGGTTTATCGCCCGATACCAGTACAATCTCTTTCACGCTTAAGTTAATTTTATCAAAGTTGCCCGGGGCATCAGTCATTTTAATCTGAACTTTAGTTGTACCCTGGCTTGATTCACTTTTTTTACATCCATAAAAAGCAATCATCCCGATTACGACGCAGACCGCTAAAATGGTATTTACAAAATTTGTTTTCATAACTGTAGATTTTATTTAAAGTTTTACGCTTCAAAATTGATGGCGCAAGATGAAATCAACATGAAATTTAAAATTTATTTTTTTCATCTTAATTTCATGTTGCCAGTCTACTTTTGAAATGTGAGCGCACCATGATGTGGTGGTTTTAGGTAGGGTTTACCTCTTAGGAGGTAAACTTTTTTTATATTTATAAAATGATCCGATTCGCCGTTATTTTTTGCCTGGCAATTGCCCCGTTATCGGGTGTTTTTGCCGTGCAACAAGATTCTACCAGTTTGACTGGTTCAAATCAGCAGGAAGAACAAGTGATAAAAAAACAGGATAAAGAAAAAAAAGACAAGCAGTCTGAAAATCAAAAACCCGAGCCACTTCCAATCAAAGAGGTACCAAAAGCCAAAAAACAGCTAAAGCCAATGGCAGTAAAGCCCAATGTAAAAGTAAAACCAATTAAGATTATTAAACCAAAGATTAAAAGGCCATAAATATATGCGCATCCATCTCTTAATTTTCTTTTCATTTTTGGTAATATCGAATGTAAAAGCACAGCAAGATTCGACTAAAGCTACGCTTACGCTTGCGACCATGTACAATAGTAACATTAATTATTACGGGCAGGTTACTCCTGAAAAATATCCGTATATACTCTTTAACGCCACCTTACGGTTTCCGGGCGGATTATATTTTTCGGGCGGTGGTTATAAGCTCTTAAACTATGGCTCAACCATTTCGGAAACAGATTTGGGCGTAGGTTACGATTATGATTTTAATGAAAAATTTACCGCCGGACTAGCCTATACCCATTCTTTTTTCCCTGCTAATTCTCCTTTGCTCCAGGCATCAAACAACAATAATATCAATGCATCAGCCAACTACCAATGGCCTTGGTTTAAAACAGACCTTAGTCTCGATTTGGCCTTCGGAAAGCAAACAGATGGATTTATCAGTTTTGGAAATTCAAAAGAAATCGAACTGGGAACAGTGTTCAACGAAAAGAATCTTATTTCAATTACGCCTGTTGTAGAGATTACAGCAGGCACTACACGCTATTACGAAACATACATCATCGAAAAAAACAAAAGGCAGAATTCGAATGGGAATGGAAAGGGAAAAAGTGAAAATGCTCCCGGAATCGTTAACGGGAACACCACCGATATAGTTGAAAATACAATGAATCAGTTTAAACTTTTATCTTACAATTTTAAGTTACCTTTAAACTGGAGTAATGGAAATTTTCTAGCCGAAGCCAGTTATCAATTTTCTATACTTGGAAACAGAAAAGAAGAAAATGTAAAACATCAACAATCTTTCTTTGGCTTAGCAGTTTATTACCAATTTTAATCCGCATGAAGGTACTGATCATAGAAGATGAAAAAACGCTTGCCTTTGAAATGGAAAAGTTTCTTAAAAAGGCTTTTTTCTTGTGCGACCTGGCTCATAGCTTTAAACAAGGTTTTAATAAGCTAGAGCTAAACCAATATGATTATGTACTGATTGATTTAGGTTTGCCAGATGGCAATGGCTTTGAACTGCTCAGCAAGGCCAAAAAAAGCAACCCAGAGGCCGCCTATATTATTCTTACTGCCAGAGGAAAATTAGAAGACCGCGTGGCCGGCTTAGACATGGGCGCAGACGATTATTTAGCGAAACCTTTCTTTTTACCTGAGCTTCAATCGCGCATGCAGGCCATCGCCAGGCGAAAATTTAAAGTTGCTGAAGACTTAATTCCCCTCGGAAATTTTAGTATCGATCTGCAAAAACGCTTTGTATTTTTTGAGGAGGCACAGATTGAACTTTCGCGCAAAGAGTTTGATCTTTTGAGCTACCTTTTATTGCATAAAAACAGGGTGCTTACCAGAATGCAATTGAGCGAACATATCTGGGGCAACTTTGCAGATGACGATTACGATTCGAACTATATTGATGCACACATTAAAAATATCAGGAAGAAATTAAATGTTTACGCTCCTACCGAATGGTTAGAAACTGTTAGAGGCGTTGGTTATAGAATTAAAAAATAACTTGAAACTATCTACTAAACTCACCTTATTTATTACCGGATCTAAACTCACTATTGTGGGGCTGTTTATTCTGTTACTCCCTTTTCTGATCGGGCAGGTTGCTTCCAGCTACACCAACTTTTCGCTTAGAAACCAGCAGAAAAAAGTAATACAAAACATCAATAAAAAGGGAATAGATTATTACTTCGAAGGCGATAACAGTTATGGGAGTTATACCATGCTGAAAGATGAATACATCGCACTCGAAACGGTAGCGCAAACACTTAAATTAGATACCATACGCGATACCAGACGTATTGTAGAACAAGACACCATCGCCTATCGGGTATTGAGTTTTACTTTTCAAAAAAGCGGAAAAAACTATCTCTTAGAAATTGGTAAAACTACAGCCAGTATCAACCTTTACAATGATGCGCTTCAACGTTTTGCATTATATGTGCTCATCATTCTTATCGCGCTAAGTATTATTATAGATCTGATTTTTACCCGGCAGTTAATTAAACCACTTAGCCAGATCATCAAATTAAGACTAACCAATAGTCGCTTTCCCTTTAAAAAGAAACATGGCACTATTAACACGAGCACACAAGACTTTAAATACCTCGATCATTCGCTCATTTCGTTAATGGATCAGATTAATGAGGCTTTTGAAAAAGAACGGGAATTTACGGCCAATGCCTCACATGAGTTTATGACGCCCATTAGTATATTACAAAATAAGATGGAAAACCTGCTTACCGAAGAATCGGCGTCCGAAGCGGTACAGGAACATGTTGTAGATGTGATGAAAACGTTGGAGCGCTTAAAGAAAATATCGCGTTCGCTCTTACTCATTTCGAGAATAGAAAATGAGCAGTTCTCCAGACAGGAAGAGATAGAACCGAAAACACTCTTTAATGAAATAGTGGAAGAAATAGGCCATAGGCTCGAAGAGAAAAATATTCAGATCGACATCAGGCTTAGCCATAATAAGCGTTTAAACCATATCAATCATGATCTTTTATTTCAGCTCTTTTATAACTTAATTAACAATGCCATTAAGTTTAACAAAGAAAATGGAAGTATACAGATCTCTGATCATCTTGAAAAAGATTATTATTCCATTCAGGTTAGCGATAGTGGACAGGGCATTAAAGCAGAAGATATACCACACGTATTTGATCGTTTTAAAAAGACCGGTCAAGCCGAAAATACGGGATATGGATTAGGTCTCGCGATTGTTAAAAGCATAGCGAATTACCTTAACCTAAAGGTCCAGGTGAACTCAATACCGGGAGAAGGGACAATTTTTAATGTGATTTTCGAAGCAGTGCAACGCGAATAATTTGATCGGGAAACTGTTGTAATATCAACCGGAAACACATCAAATCAAACACAAAATTTATCTGCTATTTTATTGAAAAACAAGCAATAACACTTATAATCGCTTTAAAAACTGCAAATTTTATGTTTTTTTTTTAAAGATTAGTCCTGCTTTCCAGATTCTAAAAAATAAATTAAAAAAAAATGATGCGCTGTTTTCGACTGACAAACTGGTGTCATAGGCCAGTTTTAGCTTTGTTCTATTAAATAATATAACAAGATGTCAGCAACTATGATTACTAAAAGCGAATTACTACAACATTGGTTAGGCCACAGAAAACTAACCCGAAAAACCATTGAAAAATTTCCTGAAAAAGAATTATTCGAATTTTCGATAGGTGGAATGAGACCTTTTTCGGCATTAATTAAAGAGTTATTATCGATTGATGTTCCGGGTTTAAAAGAAATGGTGACCAGAGAAACAGCGCCTTTTAGTCATGATCTTCCACTCAATACAAAGGAAGAGATCCTGAATAAATGGGACGAGGATACCCCAAAGATTGTAGATTACTTTAACCAAATCTCTGAAAATCAGCTTCACGAAACAATTAAATTGTTTGGGCAGTACGAGTTTACGATTATGAGCCACCTCTTGTATTTCATTGATAACGAAATACACCACCGTGGCCAGGGCTTTGTGTATTTAAGAGCCTTAGGTATTGAGCCTCCATTTTTCTGGGATCGATATTAACTAATAACAAGCGGTAAGATAAATTGTAATTTACTTTGATACTTGTCACGTTGAGCTTGTCGAAACGTATTGCGAGAAATTTAAACGGTTAATTCAGCTGCCGCTATTGATGGACTCCAATAGAAAAATCGTCATTGCGAGGAGGAACGACGAAGCAATCTTTCATGATAGTGAACCTTGCCATAAAGATTGCTTCGCCGGCTGAAAAAGCCTTCTCGCAATGACGATAATCTGAGGGAATTTTTATAAAATAAACTACCCCTTAGCATCATAATTGTACAATTACGATATAACATCCTTACTTTTTATCCTCTTTAAACCAGATTCCATTATTTCAACCAACTCATTATTTAAATGGGCTGGTTCTATAATTTCGGCCACATCAACAAATTTAACAAACCAGCGGACAAAAGAAACCGCAGCAAGGGAACAGTCGAAATACATCATCACAAAATCATCTGAAATTTCTTCACTTGTAAATCCGAAAATCTGCCGTTCCCAATATAGAAAATGGGCATATTTCCTGTCTACCTTAATTTCGACTTTCATCACATTTTCAGCTAAACTTTTATCCCTGAATTCGTTAATTGGTGGGTGTGCAATAGTAAACTTTTCGTCAAGCACCAAAACCTTTTTAATCCTGTCTAGTCTGAAATTGCGGTAATCTTTTCTTAGATGGCAATAAGCTAAAAGATACCAAAGGCTGTGTTCGTAGAATACGCCAATGGGTTCTACTGATCTGCCAACCGTATGAATATCGCCGCTTTTAAGGTAATGAATATGAACTACTTTCTTCTTTAAAGTACTATTAAGTAAAACATCGATAATATTGGGCAGGTAATCATTGGATGTAAAGTTGTTTTTAAGATGTATCTTATCTTCTAAATGAAGGAAATCTCTTTTTTGATGCACCTGAAAAGAACTTTTTATTTTAATAAGTGCCGCATCAAAATGTTTTTTAACAAATTCGGTTTCATGTTTCTGCATCACTTTTTCGGCAACCATCAAACTAAGAATTTCTTCCTGACTAAACCTGGATGGCTGCAGCCTAAAACCTTCCATAATCGAATAACCAGATCCTGATTCATTTACAATTGGAATGCCTGCCATCTCCAATGCTTTTAAATCCCTGTAAATTGTCCTTAAACTGATTTCGAAACGCTTTTGTAATTCTTCAGTAGTGACTACCGATTTAGACTGCAATAGAAAAAATATCTGTAGGATCCGATCAAATCTTTTGGTAATATCCATCTTTAAAAATGTGGGGGATTGATTGTAGCAGCTAATTTAAGGTGATCCATAAATTATTTCAATCTTGCAGCAAATTTAACAGACCTGGTGACAACCTTATGGCAGTGGCAAATTATTTTTTATGAAATTAGCGAATATACAATTGATTATCAGATAATTAAAATTATTTATTATTCTTCACTACGGCTGCGGTAACCATTAATTGCCCTACATGGCGCATGGTATGCTCTGCTGCATGGAACAACAAGCCAATTACCGTTGAAGGGAGCCCTGCGCGCCCTATGCCCCTGTAATCAGACAGTATTGATTCATTTGTATTCTTGATTTGCACTAAGGCCTGATCTACCTGCTTATTGAAACGGTTAACAAGATCTGCTACGGTATATCCCTCTGCTGAATCTTTACCCTCTTCAGCCAACTGGGCAAACTGAAATTCAGAAAGGCCCTCGGCCCGGGCATAAGTAAATACCCGATCAAGCACCCCACTTAAATGTTGAAGATGAAAACCTGTAGATGCCATTCCGGCGGGGCGTTGCCAAAGCAGTTCGACTGGGAAATCGAACATATAATCATTAATCTCTTCTCTTGCCTGCAATAAGGCATGTGCTACTGGCTGTAACATCGGAATAATTTCGGGCAGCGGCCCTCGTTGCCAAACTTCTAATTGCTGCGACATTAATATTTTTTTTAAACTTTAAATCCGATTTAAGAAACTATAGCCTATAGTGAAACCATTCTTTATTCAGTTTGATAAAACTCTTCTGTATTGCTGGATAAATATAAATTGGTATCAAATATGCACCATTTAATTAATTGTAGCCATTCTGATCAGTAAGCGCAGCCTGAAAGTATCTATAATCAACTACAATATCGATCTTACTAAGCCACCCTCTACCCTAATGGCTGCCCCATTGGTTCCCGAGGCTAATGGACTTACATAAAAAGTAACTGCGTTTGCAATTTCACTTACATCAAGAAAGCGTTGCAGTAATGAAGTAGGCCTCATGTTCTTAAAGAAATCAGCTTCTACCTCAGCAATGGTAATATTTCCATTTTTAGCTAAATCTTCAATAAAAATACCAACTCCTTTTGATTTGGTAGGACCAGGCAAAATTGAATTGACGGTTACTTCAGTACCTTTGGTTAGTTCTGCCAAACCACGGCTAACCGCTAGCTGTGCAGTTTTAGTCATACCATAGTGGATCATTTCATCAGGGATAAACACTGCAGATTCACTGGAGATAAAAATAATCCTTCCCCAATTTTTCTTTAACATTTTAGGGAATAGCTGCCGAGACAACCTGATTCCGCTCATTACGTTGACTTCAAAAAACCTAAACCAGTCATCATCGCTAATATCTTCAAAAGCTTTAGGCTCAAAAATCCCTGCATTATTGATCAGGATATCGATCTCCGGAAGTTTATCAATCAGGTTATTTACTTCATCAGCTTTCGAAAAGTCAGCAGCTATGCCTGAAATAAAATCTTTCCCGGCAATACCTTGCAGTGATTTCACGGCATCATCTACACTGCTTTGCGACCGGCCATTGATAATCACTTTTACGCCTTCTTTTAATAAACTTTCAGCAATGGCGAATCCGATCCCAGCTGTAGAACCACTTATAAAAGCTGTTTTATGCTTTAATTGTAAATCCATTCTTTGATTTTTAAATGTTTAAGATAAAATTTCTATTGCTATATGGATGATATAAATTGAGCAATTTTCTGGCTAAAATTGTCATATAAATATGCTAAAAATAAACTGACAGGAAGAGCCGGAAAATTAATTTTTACAGCTCATTAACGACTACATGATCAGAATTTGATCTAATTATTGTGCAGCTGTTCATTCAAGCCACAAAAATAGCCTTCAGGCTTGTTTAATAAAGGTGTAAATAGATTAATCTTTTACTTAAGGGCTTTAAGCTGATAACCCAAAAGCACTCCTCCAAGAGCAGCTGTGAGAAAAATGCCTTCGAAAATCAATAATCTTTTTTTCGTTTTAAAACCACGATAAAAAGTATGCGCTGCCATTACACCAAGGCTAATAAACTCAATATTGCGTTGTACCCTTTTCGATGAACTTTTATTTTTGATTAGAGCAATATGCATAAGCTCATCAATTAAATTGAGGTTCTTTGAAACACCCTTTCTAACCTGTGCCTTACTTGCCGAAGCACCTAGTTTCTTCGCCGCAGCTTGCAATCCTGTAGTGGTAATTTCATTAATCAAACGTGTTTTAGTATCCTTTTTTTCCATATCACTTTCCTTAGGTCCTATTATTTCAACCGACATAAAGGAATATGGTTTTGATTAATTGAGAATTGTGTGATCAGCAATTTTTATTTTTAAGATAGGATAACGAGATCAATATCTTTCATCGCCAGATTCTTGAGCAAGCCATTAAAAACCGCAGTACGTAAAATTACCTGAAAAATATTAAGATGAGGTTTACCAATACATATCGTGGTTACTTCTTTTTCAGTGGCGATATCGATGATGGTCCTGGTAATGGCATTACTTTTTATTTTAATTACTTCAGCACCCAATTCGGTAGCCAGTTTAAAATGATTAATCAAATGGCGTTGTTTATCCAGTTTAATGCGTTCCATGCTTTCACTATCGCTTTGTACATACAGCACCATCCATGGCGACCGGTAATAGGAAGCCAGTCTTGCTGTTTTCCGGATCACTACTCCTGCGGTTTCGGCGTTGGAAGAAATACAGGCCAAAAAGCGTTCGGGCCTAAGTTTAATCGATTTGGGAATTTCAGTCTGGATTTTCCGTTCTACCTGGTGTACCACTTCTTTTAAGGCCAGCTCGCGCAGCTGAAGAATTTTATCAGATTGAAAAAAATTACCCAATGCCCTTTCGATCTTTGATTGATCGTAAATTTTGCCTTCTTTAAGGCGGGTAACCAGTTCGTCAGCTGTAAGGTCGATGTTTACGATTTCATCGGCTAGCTCCAATATCTTATCCGGGATCCGTTCCGTAACAGCTATGCCGGTAATCTGCTCAATTTCTTCATTAATGCTTTCCAGGTGCTGAATATTTACTGCAGAGATTACGCTGATCCCTGCCTCGAGCAGATCGAAAACATCCTGCCAGCGTTTGGTGTTTTTACTGCCTTCGGCATTGGTATGGGCAAGTTCATCTACAATAACAATCTCCGGATGGCGATTCATGATTCCTTTAAGGTCCATCTCTTCAATTTCCTTGCCCCGATAAAAGATTTTCCGTCTCGGAATAACCGGAAGACCTGCAACAAGTGCTTCTGTTTCTACCCTTTTGTGGGTTTCAACATAACCGATACAAATATCTACGCCATTCCGCAGTAATGCATGCGATTCCTGAAGCATACGGTAAGTTTTACCCACACCAGCACTCATGCCAATATAGATTTTGAGCTTCCCGCGCCTGGATTTTTTAACCAGGTCTAAAAAGTGCCTGACCGATTCTTCTTTTTGTTCTTCTTCCATCATTTTTACCAGGAAACGTTCATGATTCCTTTTTCTATCAATATAGTAATTGCAACAATCATAACCAATGTAAATAATACGATCATAAACCTAAAAGAGAGCTTATTATAAAGCAGTTTAAAGTATTTTTCTGTGGCATAACTTCTTTTTTTTACACTTATTTTGTTCCTTTTCAACGAATTCAATTTTCGCATCATTAATATTCCTAAGAATGCTAAAAACAGACTAAATATGATTTCTATATAGGGATGCATTGTTTTTGGATTTTCAAAAAATTCATTTCTAAAGGGTCGTCATCTCGACTGGAGTGCAACGAAATGGAGAGATCTATGTAACAGATACTCAACATATCTCTCCACTACGTTCGAGATGACGGCACTTATTTTTTAAAACGACACCGCAATACTTGCCGTTAAACTTGCATTGGCATTAACCGCAGCGCCTTCCCTGGCAAATATTTTGTCTTTGCTATCGTAGGCTTTTCCTTCCAACCTCACAACAGCATTGGCTATTGGCGAATAATCAAGATTTAAAGAATAACCTTTGGTTTTAAAACCTTGTGGCGTGCCTGTGGCAATAAAAATTCCGTTTTTATCTTCATAATATTCAAACCTTCCGGCAACGGCCCATTTTGGTGCAAATTTGTATTGTGCAATGGCTACAGGAGAAATGACTTCGTTTTTATCGCTGCTGCCTTTTTGTTTTTGTTGCGTGCCGTAATCAAACCCAAGGGTTACACCAAATTTATCGGTAAGCTGAAAAACCCCATAAACATTGTGGTAAAACCTGTTTACGCGAACAGAATCAGCACCTTCTGTTCCAAGATAATTGCTGTAATTTACGGTAATTTTATCGGTTGGTTTCCAGGTCAGCTGAAGTCCACCGGCAGGTTTATTATTTCCATTCTGGCGGGCAATGCGCTGCCATCCATTCAGGTACAATGCGGTAGCTGTAAATTTTCCATCTTTGGTACCATAAGTAATTTTCGCACCCGATTCGTAATAAGGTGTATTTTCTGAAGAAATATTTCTGGTAAGTACCCAACAATCTTTCGAAACTGCACTTTCAAAACCGATGTGCGAAGAAAAGATTCCGGCATCAATCCAAAGATTTTCTGTTTTGGATAATTTTACCCCGGCATTAGCCTCAAAGATATTTTTTAATACACCGGGCTCGGCAGCAAGATTAGCATTGGTATAAGTTCCTGCCATTACTGCTAAATTAGCCCTGATCATTCCGCTATCATAAGCGGCCTTGATATAACCAAGGTTCAGGTTTACTTCGTTTGCCCGATTATGCGAATAAATAAAACCCGGACGGTTATGGTCTGCAGGTTTATTAAAATCGTATCCATAATAAGCTTCAAGGTAACCGGTCACTTTAATTTTTGGTTCGTCCTGTGCGCGTGCAATGAATCCTGTAGTAAGTGTAGCGGCAAATAATAGTATTTTTTTCATTTTACTGATTGTTTTGTATTAGGCAAAGCCTAAGGCACAGGCTCGTTTGACACCAGGCCTTAAAGCATTGCTGTTGTTATTGTTTTGGGAAATATTTTGTTATAAACGGTCGTCATCTCGATCCGATAGCTATCGGATGGAACGCAGTGCAATGGAGAGATCTTTAAACTTGTAGGAATTAGATCTCTCCACTACGGTCGAGATGACGATACTTAGAAGCTCTAATTAAAGTGCATCAAGAGCAAGGTTTAATTTCAGCACATTTACTGATGAAGGGCCGAATACACCCATAAATGGTTTAAGTGTGTTCATGGCAACCAGTTCTTTCACTTTTTTCACATCGATTTTACGTGCTGCAGCAACCCTATCGATCTGAATGGCTGCACCTTGTTCAGAAATATTCGGATCAAGTCCGCTTCCTGAAGCAGTAACCATATCGGCAGGGATATCTGATTTTTTGATGCCCGGATTGTATTTCAATAAAGTATCAATACGCGATTGCACTTCTTTTAAGTAGTCAGGATTTGATGGCCCTTTGTTAGAACCTGCAGAACCTGCTGCATTGTAGGCCACAGCCGATGGCCTTCCCCAAAAATATTGAGGTTTGGTAAACGACTGACCCAATAATGCATAACCTACTGTTTTACCATTTTTGGTGATTTTTTCTCCTCCCCCGTTTCCTTTAGACATTTTACCGATAAAGGCAACAGTAATAGGATATATTACGCATAACAGTACCAATAATACAAGTGTTAAGCGGATGGATTGAATGATGTACTTTTTCATCTTTTTATTTTTTTAAATTTTTCTTTGCTGTCATGCTGAGGTGCGAAGCATCTCTAGCCTAAGGCAGTGATTGTTTTGAGCAGCTTCTTATCGCTTGCAGATTCTTCGTTGCACTCAGAATGACATTCTTTTACACAAATAATCCGACCAATAAATCGATTATTTTAATTCCTATAAATGGCGCTACCACACCGCCGATACCATATATAAATAGGTTTCTACGTAATAAGGCAGTTGCACCGATAGGTTTGTAGGCCACACCTTTTAAAGCCAGCGGGATCAGGATTGGGATAATGATGGCGTTAAAAATCACCGCCGACATGATCGCTGATTCTGGTGAATGCAAGCCCATAATATTCAGGCTCTGCAAGGCAGGAATTGATGCGATAAACAAAGCCGGAACGATTGCAAAATACTTGGCCACATCATTCGCGATGGAAAAAGTGGTTAATGTACCGCGGGTAATCAACAATTGTTTACCGATTTCTACGATCTCAATCAGCTTGGTAGGGTCATTATCCAAATCGACCATGTTACCGGCCTCTTTTGCAGCCTGTGTTCCACTGTTCATGGCTACACCAACATCGGCCTGCGCCAAAGCAGGGGCATCATTGGTACCGTCGCCCATCATGGCTACCAGCTTACCAAGGGTTTGCTCATCTTTGATGTAGTTCATTTTATCCTCGGGTTTAGCCTCTGCAATAAAATCATCAACGCCTGCTTTTTCTGCAATATATTTAGCCGTTAACGGGTTATCTCCGGTAACCATTACTGTTTTTACCCCCATTTTCCTTAGGCGTTCGAAACGTTCGCTGATACCAGGCTTAATAATATCCTGTAATTCGATTACGCCAAGGGCTTTTTCATTTTCGGAAACTACAAGTGGTGTTCCTCCATTGGTAGCAATAGCCTTTACATGGTTTTCGATATCAGAAGGGAAAATATTCCCGGCTTTTTCAACAATATTCCTGATCGAATCGAAGGCACCTTTTCTGATCCTTCTTCCATCTACAGTATCCAATCCACTCGAACGGGTTTCGGCAGTAAACTTGATGAATGTTGATCCCTCTGGTGTTCCGGCAGATTTGAAACCTTGTTCGGCAGCCAATTCAATGATCGATTTTCCTTCCGGGGTTTCATCAGCCAACGAGCTTAATACGCAGGCATCGGTAAAAGCTTTAATGTTTACACCTTCAGTTGGATAAAAATTGGTCGCTTTACGGTTACCAATGGTGATGGTTCCTGTTTTATCTAAAAGCAGTACATCAATATCGCCTGCAGTTTCTACCGCTTTACCCGATTTGGTAATCACATTGGCTCTTAACGCCCTGTCCATTCCGGCAATACCAATAGCAGATAAAAGTCCGCCGATGGTGGTTGGGATTAAACATACAAACAGGGAAATTAACGATGCAATGGTTATTGGGGTATTGGCATAATCAGCAAAAGGTTTCAAGGTTACGCATACAATGATAAACACAAGGGTAAAACTGGCCAACAAAATGGTCAAAGCTATCTCGTTTGGCGTTTTCTGACGTGATGCACCTTCAACCAAAGCAATCATTTTATCCAAAAAGCTTTCGCCTGGAGCAGTGCTTACCTGAACTTTAATCTCATCAGATAAAACTTTTGTACCACCAGTTACCGAAGATTTATCACCTCCTGATTCGCGGATTACCGGGGCAGACTCACCAGTAATGGCCGATTCGTCGATAGTGGCAATACCTTCAATAATCTCTCCATCTGTTGGAATGGTATCGCCTGTTTCGCAAACGAACACATCTCCTTTTTTTAATTGATTGGATGAACGGATTTCGATGGTTCCATTGGCCAATAGCACTTTGGCTGGCGTTTCTTCCCTTGTTTTACGAAGGCTGTCGGCCTGTGCCTTACCTCTTGCTTCTGCAATCGCTTCAGCGAAGTTTGCAAACAGAACGGTAAGCAATAAAACTAAAAAGATGAAGAAATTGTACAAAGGCGATCCTTGTCCGCTATGGCTGAAAGAGTATACGGTAACATAAGCCATTACCAGTGTTCCGATTTCTACGGTAAACATTACCGGGTTCCGTACCATCACCCGTGGATCAAGCTTGATGAAAGATTGTTTTAGTGCGGTCTGCACTAAGGCAGGTTCGAACAATTTATTATTGGGTTTCATTGTATTGTTTATTTAAGCATGGTAAAATATTCTGCCAAAGGACCTAAAGCCAGGGCAGGAAAATAAGAAAGTGCATTTAACACGATGATCACCGCAAAAGTCATCAGTGCGAAAGTTTTGGTATCTGTTTTAAGCGTACCGGCCGATTCAGGGATGAATTTTTTGGCTCCCAGTAATCCGGCAATGGCAACCGGGCCAATAATCGGTAAGAAACGACCTAAGAAAATCACAATACCAGTGGATACATTCCAGAACATATTGTTATCTCCCAATCCTTCAAATCCCGAACCATTGTTCGCATTTGATGAAGTCATTTCATACAGCATCTCAGAGAACCCGTGGAAACCAGGATTATTGAGCCAGCTTTTAGGTTGAACAGCCCATGCGGCATTGCCATGACTGGTAAAAATATAACTTGCAATGGCTGTACCGGCAAGGATCAAAAACGGACTCAGCAAAGTAATAATGGCCGCAATCTTAATCTCTCTGGCTTCTACCTTATGGCCAAGAAATTCTGGTGTTCTTCCTACCATCAATCCCGAAATAAATACAGCAACAATCAGGTAGATGAAATAATTCAATAAACCTACACCACAACCGCCATAAAATGAATTGATCATCATTCCAAGTAACTGCCAGGTACCCGACATCGGCATGGTACTATCGTGCATACCATTTACAGAACCCGTAGAAATAATCGTAGTTACCGTTGACCAATAAGCAGATGCAGCAGGACCAAAGCGGACTTCTTTTCCTTCCATTGCTCCTGTAGTTTGTGAAATACCCATTTTTGCCAAAGCTGGATTTCCGCCCAGTTCTGAACTAAGCATAGGAATGAGCAGCATAAACAAACCGATGGTCATGACCCCAAAAATAGTCCAGGCCAATTTTTTCCTGCGGATAAAATAACCGAAAGCAATTACCATGGCAATTGGAATAATTACCTGAGCAATCAACTCAACCATATCGGTAAAGTAACTTGGGTTTTCAAATGGATGTGCCGAATTGGCCCCAAAATAACCTCCGCCATTTGTACCCAGATGTTTAATGGCAATCATTTGAGCAGCCGGTCCTCTAGAAACATTAACCGTATCGCCCTGTAGAGAAATGAATTTATCTTTACCATCGTAACTTGCAGGTGTACCGCTAAAAGTTAAGATTAAGGCCATTACGAATGATAAAGGCAACAATAAACGGGTAATTGATTTCACAAAAAATTCCCAGAAATTACCCAACTCAGTAGTTGTTTTATCTCTAAAAGCTTTAAAAAGAACTACTGCAGCTGCGATACCTGTTGCAGCACTCACAAACTGAAGAAACATGAGCACATATTGCTGGGTAAGGTAACTTACGCCACTCTCGCCTGAATAGTGCTGGAGATTACAGTTGGCAACAAAGCTGATAATGGTGTTAAAAGCGAGGTCAGGTGTCATCCCAGGATTTCCATCCGGATTGAATGGAAGCTTATCCTGAAAAATGAGCACAAAAAAACCATAAAACAACCATAGTATATTAATGGTAAGCAGTGCTTTTAACTGCTGTTTCCAGTTCATTTGTTCTTTAATATTGATTCCGGAAAGCTTGTAAATACCAGTTTCCAATGGTTTTAAAAAATCTGTCCAGACTTTTTCTCCTGCAAAAACCTTGGCCAGGTATTTACCCAAAGGGATAGCGATAACCAGGGTGAGCAGAAATGTGGCAATAATGCCTGTTAATTCAGTATTCATTTCTTAATTTGTTAATGCTCCGTTAAAGGAGGTAAGGATTAAAATTTTTCGGGTTTGATCAGCACGTAAATCATATAGATAAATACGGCGATGGCGATAATAAATAATGCGATCATAGTGTTAGATTTTTTCGAACCAGTTTATCGATTTGTAAGTAGCCCAGCAAAGCAGTACCAGGATTAAAAAAAGTAATATTGTCATAATTGTAATGATTTTACAAGCCTTAGCCAACTCTTATACCACAAAAGAGACCAATCAAATAAACAACTGATAATCATAAAGTTAAACAAATAACCATTACCTCAATTAGAATTAGATATAAAAAAACCCTTCCATTTTGGAAAGGTTTTTTTCATATTGGTATTTGCCATACTGTGATATGCAATCTCTCATGGTCAATGATTAGAGACTAAACAATTTCTTCTGTAACTTAAATAATAATCGTCATAACAACGATTATTATTTATATTAGAAAAATTTTCTAACCAAGATGATTACCCTATATAAAACTGGATTGTTTTTTTGCTGATGCTTTTCACCTTAAGTACCGATACGCAACATAAGAAAATGATGCAGTAATACACCTCACTAAAAATAAAGTACAGCATTGACCAATAAATGGAATTTAACAATTAAATTTTAACAGAAAATGGAAAGAAAATTTTGGCTTCTTGCCGCGCTGATTATATTGGCTACAAATGTATTTGCCATAAATAAAAAACCAATCAACGAGCCCGATTCGGCTTATTTATTTGCTTATAATGCAAACGGACTTCGATTTGCCTGGAGTTTAGATAAAAAGAACTGGACGCCAATAGGAAACGATTATACCTATCTGAAAAGCGATTATGGCCGATGGGGAAGCGAAAAAAAAATGATAACGCCTTTTCTTATGCAGGGTAAAAACGGACTTTGGGTGTGTATTTGGAGCTTGAATGACCATACGCTACAGTTTGCCACCTCAAGTTCGACAGATCTTGTAAACTGGAGCCCGCAAAACTATCCTTATGTAAAGCAAGGTAAAAATGTTTTACGCCCAATTATTAAATATGATGGTAACCTTGATGAATATACGGTAACCTATGCAGATGCTAACGAAAAATATTTCCAAACCAAAACCAAAGATTTAAAACATTACAGCCCTGTAAAAGAAGTGCCTGCTTCAGCTCATCTCAATGGGAGTACAACGGTTAATCTATTTAATGCAACTAGCGGGCAAGTGCATCGTTTACCATGGAAAGTTATTCTGGGCTTAAAAAAAGCATACGAACTAAAAGATTATAAAAACAAACAGGATAGAGAAACTACTAAGGATGATGCACAGCGTTTTGCAGGACTTAAAAATGTGGAGGCAAAAATAACTTTCCAACCCGATAAAGCAAAATCGATCAGCAATATGCTAACAGGCGTATTTTTCGAAGATTTAAATTATGCAGCTGATGGCGGTTTGTATGCCGAACTGATCCAAAACCGGGATTTTGAATATCACCCGCGTGATAAAGAATATAACGATCAAAACTGGAACAGCAGTTATGCCTGGACATTGAAGGGTGATCGCGCTACCATGAAAATAGATTCGATTTCGCCAATTCATCCCAATAATCCGCACTATGCGGTTTTGGATATTCCCATTGCCGGATCATCCATGCTTAATAGTGGTTTTGATGGAATAGCTTTGAAAAAAGGCGAAACCTATGATTTTTCGTTATCAGCTAAGTTATTGAATATAAAAAAGATGAATCTCGAAGTAAGGCTGGTAAGTGATAAACAGGGAATTTTGGCTAAATCAAATGTAAACATCACTTCTAGCAACTGGAAAACAGAAGCATTAACTTTGGTATCTTCTGCAGATGTGACCGATGCAAAACTCGAAATCGTGATTCTTAATCCGGGGCGTATTGCAATTGATATGGTTTCGTTGTTTCCAAAGCATACTTTTAAAGGCCGAAAAAATGGGTTAAGGGCAGATCTCGCTCAAACCATCGGAGATATACACCCTCGTTTTGTACGTTTCCCAGGAGGTTGTCTTGCGCATGGCGATGGTATAGCAAACATCTACAAATGGAAAAACTCAATTGGTCCTTTAGCTGCTCGTAAACCAGATCGAAACCTTTGGGGCTACCATCAAACCATGGGGCTTGGTTATTACGAGTACTTTCAATTCTGCGAAGATATTGGTGCTGCACCCGTTCCGGTAGTAGCTGCCGGTGTACCCTGCCAAAATTCAGCTACAGGTGGTGGTGGTCAACAAGGTGGTATACCAATGAGTGAAATGGGACAATATATACAGGATATAGAAGATTTAATAGAATATGCCAATGGTGATGTAAAAACCGAATGGGGTAAAAAACGTGCTGAAGCAGGCCACCCAAAACCATTTAACCTGAAATATATAGGCATTGGCAATGAAGACCAGATTACTGAAGTATTTGCTGAACGGTTTACGATGATCTATAAAGCACTGAGAAAATCTCATCCCGAGATTACAATTATTGGCACTGCAGGTCCGTTTTATGAAGGAACTGATTATGAGGCTGGCTGGCAAATTGCTTCAGATCTTAACGTTCCTATTATTGATGAACATTATTACCAATCGCCGGGTTGGTTTATCAATAATCAAAACTTTTACGACAGTTACGATCGTTCTAAATCGAAAGTTTACCTCGGCGAATATGCTGCAAGTTTACCTGGTGGTAATAGAACCAACCTGGAAACGTCACTTGCTGAAGCACTATACCTTATTTCACTAGAGCGCAATGGAGATGTGGTGAGTATGGCATCTTATGCGCCGCTTATCGCTAAAGAGGGGCATACGCAATGGGATCCTGACCTGATTTATTTTAATAATGCAGAGGTAAAACCCACAATAGGCTATTTCGTACAACAATTATACGGACAGAATGCTGGTGATGAGTATATCCCATCAACTGTGGTTCTTTCTTCGAACCAGGAAAACGTAAATAAACGGATGGCCTGTTCGATGGTTAAAGATGCCAAAACCGGCGATTTGATCATTAAACTTGTTAACCTGCTTCCGGTTACTGTGAAAACCTCGCTCGATTTCAATCAACAACAATTTGGGAAAAGTGCCATCAAAACTGTAATTTCAGGTAACCCGGCAGATAAAAAAGCTGTTCCGGTTATGACAACAATCGATACAGATGCAAGCAGACAACTCGAGCTACCAGCTTACTCTTTTACCGTTTTAAGATTTAAAGCTAAATAGGTTCAGGGAATAAAACCTAAAAGAGGCTGTAACATTAAATTGTAATTCACTTTGATTTTTTGTCACGCCGAACAAGCTACCATAGACAGAATCCATTAACACGGTCGTCATTCCCGCGCAGGTGGGAATCCTAAAGCGCTTGCATTACGATTCCCAATCAAGTTGGGGATGACGATCTCGCGCAGCCTACCAGTTTGCCAAAAAGATCTGTCTTTAAGCGCGAACAAAAAGCAAAGCTTTAAAAGAATAGATATCCATGTGAGTTGTTAAAATAGCTATATTGCGGCACCAAATCATAATGAACACTTCTACAAAAACTAATCTTGGTAAACTGTCCTCATTACTTTTAAAAAAGCAATGTGTATTTGCTATTTATCTCCTATTGGCTCTTGTAGCTGGTTTTAAGCAATACCATCACCATTCCTATAATAATTACCTGATTTTTAAATATGTATACTGGCATACCATCGATTTAGAGAATTTATACAATAATTATCCCGAATACTTTGATAGTAACCATTATGGTCCTGTGTTTTCGATTTTTATTGCTCCATTTGCAGTATTGCCGGATGGTTTAGGCTGTATACTTTGGAACATCGCCAATATAGCCATATTACTTTGGGGAATTTACAGCCTACCCATTTCACTTAACAAGCGAACCATAATTGCATGGATCTGTGCACATGAAACATTAACTGCACTTTTCAGCTTTCAGTTTAACATTGCACTAACAGGATTAATATTACTAAGTTTCTCCCATCTGATTAAAAAGAAGGAAGTACAATCGGCTTTTTTTATCGCCTTCGGCACATTGGTTAAACTTTACGGAATTGTTGGATTGGCATTTTTCTTCTTCACTAAAAATAAGTTAAAATTTATCATAGGCGGCTTAATTGCTTTTGCAATACTCTTTGTTTTACCAATGGTAATTTCATCTCCGGCATTTGTAATTCAATCATATAGCGACTGGTACCATTCCCTAGCCCATAAAAATGACTTAAATGCATCATTAACTTCATTTCAGGATATTTCCTTAATGGGGATCGTAAGGAGAGCAACAGGAAACGTAAACATTCCCAATCTCCCGTTTTTATTAGGTGGTCTTATATTATTTGCTTTGCCTTATTTACGGATAAAGCAATATAAACACATTGGCTTTAGGTTAATGTTATTGGCATCTACCCTTATTTTTACCGTTATATTTAGCAGTGGTTCTGAATCCCCAACCTATATTATTGCTTTCGCAGGTGTTGCCATTTGGTTTATGGTGCAGCAAAAACCAAAAAAAGGGTGGATAATTGCCTTGTTTATTTTTGCATTTATATTAACCAGCCTGTCGCCAACCGATATTTTCCCAAGGCCGGTAAAAGAATTTATTCGTCTATATTCTCTTAAAGCCCTACCTTGCGTTATCATTTGGCTAACCATAATTTACCAGATGATGAAAGAGGATTTTGAGTCTTATCTGATTGCCGATAAATGAATAAATTAGTTTCTATAGTAATCCCTGCTTACAATGAAGCCGATAATATTTTTGTAATAACCGAAAGTATTAAAAAAGTTTTTTCAACCATCAATTACGATTATGAAATTATCCTGGTGGATGATGGAAGTGCCGATCATACCCTCGAAAAAATAAAAGAGTACGCTTCAACCACAGATAACATATTCTTTCTCGAGTTTTCTAAGAACTTTGGTCATCAATTGGCAGTTAAAGCAGGTATGGACCATGCGTTTGGCGATTGTGTAATTTCTATGGATTGCGATATGCAACATCCTCCGGAGTTAATTCCCCAAATGTTGCAGAAGTGGCAGGAAGGCTTCGAAGTGGTGTACACCATCAGGGAAGAAGATAAAAATTTATCAAAAGGAAAAAGAAGCTCCTCAAGCTTATTTTATAAAACCTTAAACTGGTTATCAGATATTGATCTTGAGCCAGGCGCTGCCGATTTCCGCTTACTCGATCAAAAAGTTGTAAGTGTTTTCAGGAATTTTCATGAAAACGAGCCATTTTTACGTGGTCTGGTAAAGTGGCTTGGCTTTAAGCAATTCGCTATTCGTTACAATCCTGCAGCACGTTTTTCGGGGAATAGCAAATATACCTTTAAAAAGATGTTTAGGCTGGCGCTACATGGCGTTACCTCATTCAGTATAAAACCCCTATATTCTGCAGTATATCTGGGTTTCATTCTTTCTTTTGCATCTGTACTATATATCCCTTACATTATCTACGCATTTGTAAACCATGTAGAAGTTTCTGGCTGGGCATCTGTAATTATGACTATCGTCTTTTTTGGGGGACTACAGCTCATTATATTAGGCATTATAGGCATTTATGTAGGTAAAATGTTTATGCAAACTAAAAATCGTCCAAATTATATTATCCGTTCAACCAATATCCAGCAAAAATAAAATGGTACTGTTAAGTTTTGATATCGAAGAGTTTGACATGCCTTTTGAATACGGAAAAGAAATCTCTTTTGAAGATCAGATTGCCATTTCGAGAGCAGGTACTATCGCTATTTTAGATATTTTAGACAAATATAATGTGAAAGCGACTTTTTTCTGTACGGTTACTTTTGCCGAAAATATACCTGATCTGATTAAGCGGATTACTGAAACAGGGCACGAACTGGCCTCGCACGGTTATTATCATTCTGATTTTAAACCTGAACACCTGCTTCAATCTAAGCTCAAACTCGGAGAACTTTCAGGTAAAGAAATTACAGGTTACCGCATGGCGAGAATGATGCCTGTTGATGAAAAGGAGATTGAAAAGGCTGGATACACGTACAACACATCCATCAATCCAACTTATCTACCCGGACGCTATAATAATTTTAATATTTCGCGAACGCATTTTATTAAAGATAATGTTTTGCAGATCCCTGCTTCTGTTAGCCCGGTAGTCCGTTTTCCTTTATTCTGGCTCTCTTTCCACAATCTGCCTTTAAGCATTTACAAAACCTTAGCCAGTTGGACTTATAAAAAGGATAAATACCTGAATATCTATTTCCACCCCTGGGAATTTACTGATTTAAATGATTTCGAACGCTTTGGTTTCCCTGGTTATGTAAGGAAGAATACAGGTGTAAAAATGGTCGAGCGTATGGAAATGCTCATTTCCTGGATGAAGCGTAAAAATTATCCGTTTGGCACCTTTCAGGAATTTATTAAAAACCTGGTTTAGTAGTTTTTATTTGTTATGTTATTAAATTAAGTTTATACGTGTGGAGCTGATACTGGGAGTGCTTAGCCCCGGGCGGAGCGGCATCCCCGAAAGCGCAGCGAAGGGATACAGCGGAGGACGGGAACAAACTTAAATAGTTGTAATGCCCTTGCGCTTCAAAAAAACTAAACCTCTTTTTTATTTATACGACTCTGCCAATTTAAGTGCGTTATAAGCATTTACAATACCGCCGCTCACACATATTTCGCTAAAAAGCACACGGGTGTTCTCCCCTCTATCATTCTTGTATTTTATTTTATGTGCTACTTTCGAAACAGATTTTATGATGATTTCTCTTATCTGAGCAGGTGTTAATTCCGGATAATAGCTTAAAATTAAACCGGCTAAACCAGCAACAACCGGCGAGGCCATACTTGTTCCATCAGCTTCTTCATACTTATTATCTGGTACTGTCGATTTGATCAAAAACCCTGGTGCAAAAACATCAACGCTGTACTTACCATAATTAGAGAAATCGGCTTTCAGATTATCATCATCTTTATAAGCACTTGCGCCTACTTCAATCCAATTATTGGCATGGGGTAGATTAAACTTTGCTGAATCGATTGGTGCAGGCTTTACGATTGAAGGTCGGTTATAAGGTGGCCTCATGCCCATTCCGTTATTTTGCGCCATAGGCTTAGGTGGCGTAAAATCTGGCTTGCTGGGTTTTTTATTGGCTTCCTTGTACCTTTCTGACTCTTTACTGTCAAAAAACTTATTCGGGAAATTCTCTTCAATATCGTTGTTCAGGTTGTCGTTTCCGGCTGCATGTACCAACAGTACACCTTTAAGTTCTGCATATTTTACCGCGGAGTCTACTGCTTTTTTATCCCACTTGTAACTTTTGCCAAAACTCATATTAATTACCCTGGCGCCATTATCAACTGCATACCGGATGCCATTAGCCACATCTTTGTCCCGTTCATCACCAGTAGGCACTACCCTGATAGCCATAATACTTACATGATTGGCTACCCCCAAAATACCTGTTGAATTCGTACGATCGGCACAAATAATTCCCGATACGTGTGTACCATGAAAAGCATCCGGACCTTTAACATCGTTGTTTCCATAATCCTTTTGGTAAGAATTGCTATAATCATCTCCAACCAGTTCCGCTCGCATATCATACTTAGGGTTTAAGTTGTACTTCAGCATCGCATCGTATTGCTTGTATCCTTCCTTTATGTTCTTATAAAACTTTTCAAAACTACCATCTTCTCTAGCCCCTTTTCTGATGATTGTTTTTACCTGCTCTTCAGTTTCATCATCAGCTTTATACTGGTCAACATCCACCATCGTTGGTATCTCTTTTTTATTGATCTTTGCTACAGAATCTAATACTTTGTTAATGGCAATCAAAACAGCAAAAGTATTGCTGGCATCTTCATATTTTTTACCAAAATCGCCAACCATTTTCTTATAAAGCTTAAATTCTTCCTTTTGCGTGCTATCTAAAGGAGTTAAATTGGTTGTTGATTGATACTTCGGAGTATAAATTCTTAACAAACGCACCAGTTCTAAATTATCGAACTCCAGATTAGCTTTTTTAGAACCGATAAAATTCCAGCCATGGATATCATCAACATAACCATTGCCATCATCATCTATTCCATTTCCAGGAATCTCTTTTTTATTCGTCCATAAAACACTTTGCAAATCAGGATGATTGATATCTACACCACCATCAATTACTGCTACAATAATATTTTGTTTAGGTTTTTTATCTTTTAGAAGTTCACGATAAGCTTTCTCTGTGCTAATACCAAAATATCCATTTTCCTGTAAATCGAGGTTAAACCAATTTGCAGGGAGTTGTACATTTTTACTTTGAGCAGAAACACTAAAATTTACACACAAAATAAAAGCCAGAAAAGTCAATTTCTTAAGATTCACATTCATCATAATAGGTACGTAATACTACAATAATACGGTTTTATTACCTTGAGGTTGAAAGATTTTACATTTTTTAACAAGAGAGTCAATCTGTTTTTGGAGCGCAGCAGCAGTAACCATTCGGTTAGGTTCCGTCCTGCTGTCCGTTTTACTCCGCCAATGAAGAATTGGCTCCGTGCTCACTCCCATCAGGGCTATTTAAGCTAGGAAAGAAGAAGGAAAAACTTGTAAGATGGAAAATGGATGATGGAATGGCTTCTGCGGAGAAGCGTGATCTGCGGGAGCAAACTCTTAACTTTGCTTAACTCCTTAATGGTGAGAAAATTTTATGGCTCCCTTTACCATTAAGAGATTAAGGACATTAAGAAAAAGAACCTCTGCCTAATCATTTTTTAAGGTTTGCTGGAACTGAACAGGTAAGATGGAAAATGGATGATGGAATTGTCTCTGCGGAGATCAGCGTGATCTGCGGGAACAAACCCTTAACTTTTCTTAACTCCTTAATGGTCAGAAAATTTTATGGTCCCTTTGCCATTAAGAGATTAAGGACATTAGAAAAAGAATCTTTGCCGAATCCTTTTAACGCCTTAGCGGCTAGAAACAATGCAATTTCAAAAAGCCTTTTAACGAAGAAAACCCTTCAACATTCCTGCTGAAGGGTTTCTTTTTAAGATCTGGCACCGACCTACTCTCCCACGTGTTACCGCAGTACCATCGGCTCTGGTGGGCTTAACTGCTCTGTTCGGAATGGGAAGAGGTGGACACCACCGATATAGGCACCTGAATATTTTTATTTAAGGTTGAGGGAAGGAGGGTATAAAGGTAGAGGGTAAACCTTTCGCCTTTCTACCTTCGGCCTTCCAGCCTTAATGTATATCGATTTCAGTATTTCAATTTCGCCGGCCTTAAAACACAAGGCCTTGTATATAACAAGAAAACCCTTCAACATTTCTGTTGAAGGGTTTCTTTTTAAGATCTGGCACCGACCTACTCTCCCACGTGTTACCGCAGTACCATCGGCTCTGGTGGGCTTAACTTCTCTGTTCGGAATGGGAAGAGGTGGACACCACCGATATAGGCACCTGAATATTTTATTGAGGTAGAAGGTAGAGGGTATTAAGGTGGAGGGGAATCCCTAAACCTTAAGCCTTTAGCCTTAAACCTTAAACAGTATTGAAAGAAGTTAGTTTGAAGAACAAACAACAGTCTGTTTGCTTTGAAAGCTTCGGATGATTAGTACTACTCGACTGTGCTGTCGCCAGCTTTACATCTGTAGCCTA